>Ga0209369_1000724_pt1 | contig 27672 bp, 21 predicted proteins | sample EBPBio142010_DNA_FD_185865 | JGI IMG/M metagenome (GOLD analysis project Ga0209369, IMG submission 185865) | Wastewater treatment Type I Accumulibacter community from EBPR Bioreactor in Madison, WI, USA - Reactor 1_10/4/2010_ DNA (SPAdes)... | ecosystem: Engineered > Bioreactor > EBPR >... | reverse complement strand
GCCGCGCCGCCCCGCCCGCCGCCGCCTGCTGGCGTCGACGCTGCTGCTGGCCCTGCTGTCAGGCTGCGGCGCCGAGAACGAGGAACTGCAGGAATGGATGGATCGGCAGCGCCGCGAGGTCAAGCCCAACGTCTCTCCGCTGTCGCCGCCGAAGAAGTTCGAGGCCCAGCCCTACACCTCGTCGCAGGCCGTCGACCCGTTCAGCAACCAGAAGCTGACCGTGGCGCTGAAGCAGGAGGCGCGGCAGCCCAACTCGATGCTGGCGGCCGAGCTGAACCGCCGCAAGGAACCGCTGGAAGCCTACCCGCTGGACAGCATGGTCATGGTCGGAAGCGTGGCCAAGCAGGCCCAGCCCTTCGCGCTGCTGCGCGTGGACAACCTGCTGTACCAGGTGAAGCTGGGCGACCACCTCGGCCAGAACTACGGCCGCATCACCAAGATCACCGAAACCCAGATCGAACTGCGCGAGATCGTGCAGGACGCTGCGGGCGAATGGATCGAGCGTCCCGCCACCCTGCAGCTGCAGGAGAAGGCACGATGAAAAGCACCCTGGAGAACCGCATGATGCACAAGTGGCGCGCCAAGGCCGCCGCCGTGGCGCTGGCCCTCGCAGCCCCGCTCGCGGCGTACGCGCAGAACATGATCCAGTCGATCAGTTCCACGCAGCAGGCCGGTACCGATGTCGTGCGCGTCGAGCTGAGCGAGCCGCTGGCGGCCGTGCCCGGCGGCTTCGCCATCCAGGCGCCGCCACGCGTGGCCATCGACCTGCCCGGCGTGGGCAGCTCGCTGCCGAAGAGCACCGTCGAGCTGAACCAGGGCAACCTGCGCTCGGCCAGCGTCGCCCAGTCTGGCGAGCGCACGCGGCTGGTGCTGAACCTGCGCCAGGCCGCCAACTACCGCGTGCAGCTGCAGGGCAAGACGATGATCGTGCTAATCGACGCCACCGGGCCGGTGGCCGCGGTCGGCGCGCCCACGGCACCGACGCACTTCTCGCCGTCGCAGAACGACCAGGCCCAGGGCCTGCGTGACATCGACTTCCGCCGCGGCGGCGACGGCGCCGGCCGGGTGGTCGTCGACCTGGCGAGCACCCAGGTGGGGGTGGACATCCGCCAGCAGGGTCAGAACCTGGTGGTCGAGTTCCTGCGCTCCACGCTGCCCGAGAAGCTGCGCCGCCGTCTGGACGTGGCCGACTTCGGCACGCCGGTGCAAACGGTGTCCACCTTCCAGAGCGGCGACCGCGTGCGCATGGTGGTCGAGCCTAAGGGCTCGTGGGAGCACAGCGCCTACCAGACCGACAACCAGTTCGTGCTGGAAGTGCGGCCGATGAAGGTCGACCCGAACAAGCTGACGCAGGGCCCGGGCTTCAGCGGCGAGAAGCTGAGCCTGAACTTCCAGAACATCGAGGTGCGTGCGCTGCTACAGGTGATCGCCGACTTCACCAACTTCAACGTGGTGACCAGCGATACCGTCACCGGCACCGTGACGCTGCGGCTGAAGGACGTGCCTTGGGACCAGGCGCTGGACATCATCCTGCAGAGCAAGGGCCTGGGCGTCCGCAAGAACGGCAACGTGCTGTGGATCGCGCCAAAGGAAGAACTGGCCAACCGCGAGCAGGTGGAGCTGGAATCGCGCCGCAAGATCGCCGAACTGGAGCCGGTGCGCACCCAGGCCTTCCAGCTGAACTACACCAAGGCCGAGACCATCGCCAAGAGCCTGGTGGGCTCGGCGCTGGTGGCCCAGGCGGTGGACAACGCCACCGGGCAGAACTCGGGGCGCATCCTGTCGCCGCGCGGCAGCGTCATCTTCGAGCAGCGCACCAACCAGCTTTTCGTGACCGACATCCCTTCCAAGCTGGAGGAGGTGCAGGCGATGATCGCCAAGATCGACATCCCCGTGCGCCAGGTGCTGATCGAGGCGCGCATCGTCGAGGCCACCGACAACTGGGGCCAGAGCCTGGGCGTGAAGCTGGGCTTCGCCAACCTGGCCGGCGCGCCGACCTCGGGGCCGGGCGTCAACGTCGGCGACAACTATGCGGCGGTGGGCGCACAGACCGGCCAGAGCCCGCCTGTGGACTTTGCCAACACGCAGTTCGTCAACCTGCCGGCCAACACCGGTGCGCTGGGCGCTGCGGCTGCCACCTTCGCGCTGTCGCTGTTCAGCGCCTCGGCGGACAAGTTCCTGAACCTGGAGCTGTCCGCCCTGGAGAACGACGGCAATGGCAAGATCGTCTCCAGCCCGCGTGTCATCACCGCCGACCAGGTGAAGGCGCTGATCGAACAGGGCGAGGAGCTGCCCTACCAGGCGGCCACGTCGAGCGGCGCCACCTCGGTGCAGTTCCGCAAGGCGATCCTGAAGCTGGAGGTGACGCCGCAGATCACGCCCGAAGGCTTCGTGCTGCTGGACCTGGACGTCAACAAGGACAGCGTCGGCCGGCCCACGCTGTCGGGCTTCGCCATCGACACCAAGCACGTGCGTACGCAAGTGCTGGTGGAAAACGGCGGCACGGTGGTCATCGGCGGCATCTTCACCCAGACCAACCAGGAAGAAATCAACAAGGTGCCGCTGCTGGGTGACATCCCCTACATGGGCTGGCTGTTCAAGAACCGCCTGTTGACCTCGAAGAAGACCGAACTGCTGGTCTTCATCACCCCGAAGATCGTGACCGACCGCTCCGCGGCGCGCTGAAGAAAGACTGACATGACGGTGACTTCCCAACACGGATCGGGCCCGGCGCTGTGGCGCGGCCTGCGCGCCGCCGCGCTGGCTGGCGCAGCCGCCCTGCTGGTGGCCGCTTGCGGCGGCGATACCGACTGCACGTCGCCGCCGGCCTTCGAGGGCGGGCCGGTGGGCAGTTGCACGACCACGGGGTCGGCTGCAGTGGCAGCGGATCTGTCCATCACATTGAGTGCGCCGACTCTAAGCAACACTGGCGTAGACACAGTGACCGTTACGGTGACCGCCGTCGATTCCAATCGAAACACCGTAGAAGGGATCCCAATCACCGTCCGTGTGGACCAGGATGCCAATGTCCTAGTTTCGGGTTCGACCTCCGATGCGGCGGGGATTGTTACCGGAAAAGTGAGTACTGGATCGAATCGTTCCAATCGCGTGATCACAGTTACTGCAATCAGTGGAAGCATCACTAAGTCCGCCACCGTTCAGGTAACCGGCACCACAATCACGGCGACACTGGTGCCTGCCGTCCTGACACCCTCTGCTGCCGGGAAGATTCAGTACAAGGTCACCGATGCATCCAAGAATGGTATTCCAGGGCTGAGCATAGTCATTTCAGGAGCTAATGGCGTCCAAACAACGGCAACTACTGGTTTGAGTGGTGACTACGAGTATTCATACACTGCTCCAGCTGTGGCAGGACCGCTAACCATTCGTGCTTCAGCCGGTGGTATCGAGGACGTACAGAACGTTTTGGTCCAGTCGGGCTCTGGGAACAGCATTCCTCCGGTTGCGCCAAACTCGGTCCGGTCGGCCTCTGTGCGAGCCAACCCCAGCGTTGTGCCGGCCAACGCTGAGGGTTCCACGACCAGTAGGGCCGATGTTCGTGCCTTGTTCCTTGGCGACGCCAACGCGCCCATCGCGAACATTCGCGTTAGGTTCGACCTGGCGGGTGATCCTGCCTCAATTGGTGGAACCTTCTCCACTGGCAGCACACTTGTGTACAGCACGGCCAACGGTACTGCCACCACGTCCTACATCCCGGGAACTCGTTTCAGTCCGACCGACAAGGTGACCGTTCGCGCGTGCTGGGACTACAGCGATTTCCCAGAGGGAAGCTGCCCCAACGCGACAACGACTACGACGCTGACAGTGGTCTCTGATGCCCTGTCCGTTGCCATCGGAACGGACAACAAGATCGCGTCGGGGGCGACAGATCTGACTTATGTGAAGCGCTATGTGGTTCAGGTCAACGATTCGTCTGGGTTGGCGAAGAGCGATGTCCTGATCAGTCCATTGCTCGATCTGGTGGCCTATAGGAAGGGATTTTGGGTCACGGGTGAACCATGGACAAAGACCGAGAACGCTGTCTGCCCCAACGAGGATCTGAATCGAAACGGTGTTTCCGAGGTCTACTCAAATGGTGGCGTGGAAGACGCCAACCAAAGCTACAACCAACCGGTGGGACGACCGGCATTGGACCCGCCCAAGGCTGCTGTGAACATCTCCTTTGAAGGGAACCCTCGTACCAATTCGCTGGGACAGGTGGTGTTGCGGTTGGAGTACCCCAAGAGCTATGGAAGCTGGGTGGACTTCAATTTAATCGTTGCAGCAAGTGGCGTTGCTGGCACAGAAGGACGGGCGAACTTTACTGGCGTGCTTCCGGTTCTGGCAGACGACGTAGCTGTCGCAACCGAGCCGCCGCCGTTTGAGCTCAGTCCGTTTGGCCTGCTGCCGAGTACTACGGTCTTCGTCGAGACACCCGACAAGTCTGTGAACGCTATGCTTTGCGACAACCGTTTCTGATGTCGTGACCATCACCCTGGTCGGCATGCCCGGCTGTGGCAAGTCCACGGTCGGGCGCCACCTGGCGCGGCACCTGGGCTTGCGGCTGGTCGACAGCGACCACGAGATCGAGCGGCGCATCGGCATGCCGATTCGCAGCTGGTTCGAGACCCAGGGCGAAGTCGCCTTTCGCGACATCGAACAGCAGGTCATCGAGCAGCTGGCCAGCGGCGAGCAGGACATCGTGCTGGCCACTGGCGGCGGTGCGGTGCTGCGGCCGGCCAACCGCGACGCGCTGCGCAAGCACACCCATGTGTTCTACCTGCGCTCCACGCCGGAAGAGCTGTTCCGCCGCCTGCGCCACGACACCCATCGGCCGCTGCTGCAGGTGGCCGACCCGCTGCGCAAGCTGCGTGAGCTGTACCGCGAGCGCGATCCGCTGTACCGCCAGGTGGCGCATTACATCGTCGAGACCGGCCGCCCGTCGGTGCCCGCGTTGGTGAACATGGTGCTGATGCAGTTGGAGCTCGCCGGCCTGGTGGACCCGCAGCGCGTGCCCTCGCCGATCGACACCCGCGCCGGCCCGGCCAAGCCCGGCTGAAGTTCGGCGCGCAGGCCGGGCCGTACACTGCCCGGCCATGAGCTCCCTGCCGCCCGACTGCATCACCGTGCCGGTGGATACCGGCAGCCAGCGCTACGACATCCTGATCGGCGGCCGCCTGTTCGATGCGCCCGCCGCCTGGGACGGCCTGCCGCGCGCCGCGCGGGCGCTGATCGTCAGCAATGCCACCGTGGCGCCGCTGTATGCGGTACGGCTGCAGCAGGCCCTGGCCGGCCGCTATGGCGCGGTGTCGCTGCTGGCGCTGCCCGATGGCGAGCAGCACAAGGACTGGGCCACGCTGAACCTGATCTTCGACCGCCTGCTGGCCGATGGCGCCGACCGCCAGACCGTGCTGTTCGCGCTGGGTGGCGGCGTGGTGGGCGACATCACCGGCTTCGCCGCCGCCTGCTACATGCGGGGCGTACCCTTCGTGCAGGTGCCGACCACGCTGCTGGCGCAGGTGGATTCGTCGGTGGGCGGCAAGACCGCCATCAATCACCCGGCCGGCAAGAACATGGTCGGCGCCTTCTACCAGCCGCAGCGCGTGGTCTGCGACCTGGACACATTGCGCACGCTGCCGCCGCGCGAGCTCAGTGCGGGATTGGCCGAGGTCATCAAATACGGACCGATCGCCGACATGGATTTCCTCGGCTGGATCGAGGCTAACCTAGACGCGCTCTTGGCCCGCGAGCCGGCGGCGCTGGCCCGCGCGGTGCAGCGCAGCTGCGAGATCAAGGCCTGGGTGGTGGGCCAGGACGAGCGCGAGAGCGGGCTGCGCGCCATCCTCAACTTCGGCCACACCTTCGGCCATGCCATCGAGGCCGGCCTGGGCTATGGCGACTGGCTGCATGGCGAGGCCGTGGGCTGCGGCATGGTCATGGCGGCCGATCTGTCGGCACGGCTGGGCCTGGTCACCGACGCCTTTGCGGCGCGCCTGCAGCGGCTGATCGCCCGCGCCGGCCTGCCGGTGCGCGGCCCCGACCTGGGCGCCGGTCGCTACCTGGAGCTGATGCGCGTGGACAAGAAGGCGCAGGGCGGCGAGATCCGCTTCGTGCTGATCGACGGCCCCGGCCGCGCGGTGCTGCGTGCGGTGCCCGACGCCACCGTGCGCCAGGTGCTGGCGGCGCATGCCGGCCCCGGCCACTGAGATGCCGGCGCTGGCGCCCTGGGCCAGCGACCCGCTGCGCTCGCGCGGCCGGCGCCTGGCCGAACCTGGCCTCGATGCCGCACAGGCCTACCGCATCGACCGTGAACGTATCGTGCATTGCACGGCCTTCAGGCGGCTGGTCTACAAGACGCAGGTTTTCCTCAACCACGAGGGCGACCTGTTCCGCACCCGGCTCACCCATTCGCTGGAGGTGGCGCAGCTGGCCCGCTCGCTGGCGCGTGAGCTGCAGCTGAACGAAGACCTGGTGGAGACGCTGGCCCTGGCCCATGACCTGGGCCATACACCCTTCGGCCATGCCGGGCAGGACGCGCTGCACGACTGCATGCGCGGCCACGGCGGCTTCGAGCACAACCTGCAGAGCCTGCGTGTGGTCGACGTGCTGGAGCAATGCCACGCCCGCTTCGACGGCCTGAACCTCAGCTTCGAGACCCGCGAAGGCATCCTCAAGCATTGCGCGCGCAGCCAGGCCGAACGCCTGGAACGCGACGAGCCCGGCGGCGTCGCGCAGCGCTTCCTGCTCGGCCAGCGGCCGTCGCTGGAAGCCCAGCTGGTGAACCTGGCCGATGCGATGGCCTACCACGCGCACGACATCGACGACGGCGTGCGCTCGGGCCTGCTGACGCTGGAGCAACTGCTGGAGGTGCCGCTGTACCGCCAGTGCCATGAGGCCGCACTGGCCGACCACCCGCCGCTGGCGCAGGCCGGCACGCGGCGACTGCTGTTCGACAGCATCCGCCGCCTGCGCGAGCGGCAGGCGGACGATCTGGTGGCGCACAGCCGCGCGCTGCTGGCCCGGCATGCGCCGGCCGATGCCGCCGCAGTGCGCGCCTTGCCGCCGCTGGTGGCCTTCAGCGCCGGCATGCACGCGGCCGGCGACGCGCTGCGGCATTTCCTGTTCGGTGCGCTGTACCGCCACCCGCGCGTCACGCACAGCACCGACCGCGCCCGCGAGGTGGTGGCCGAGCTGTTCCAGGCCTACCTGCAGCGCCCCGCCGAGATGCCGGCCGAGTACGCCGCCCAAGCGCAGCGCGAGCGCGCCGTGGCCGACTACATCGCCGGCATGACCGACCGCTTCGCGCTGCGAGAGCACCAGCGCCTTACCGGCCGGGTGCTGTTCGGCTGAAGGCCCGGCGGCCCGCGACACCATGGCCCGGCTGCCCCGACTCGTCGTGCCCGGCCAGGCGCACCACCTGCTGCAGCGCGGACACAACGGCCAGCCGGTGTTTCTGGACGAACAGGACCGGCGGCTGTACCTGGAGGCGCTGCGCGACGCGCTGCGCAGCCAGGGCGTGCTGCTGCATGCCTACGCGCTGCAGGACCAGCAGGTGCAACTGCTGCTGCGCCCGCCCAGCGAGACGGCACTCAGCCGCATGATGCAGGCGCTGGGCCGGCGCTACGTGGCCGGCTTCAACCGCCGCCATGGCCGCAGCGGCACGCTCTGGGATGGCCGCTTCCGCGCCGGTGTGGTGCAGGCGGGCACCCCGTTGCTGCAATGCCTGCGGTTGATCGATGGCCAGCCCGGCGCCGAGCGCTGGGGCAGCGCGCCCCACCGGCTGGGCCGTCAGCGCGACCCGCTGGTGACCGACCCGCCCGAATACTGGCATCTGGGCAACACGCCCTTCGAGCGTGAGGCCGCCTACGGCACTCTGCTGGCGCAGGGCCTGCCGGCAGCCGAGGCGGCGCGCATCGAGCAGGCGGCCGCCAGCGGCTGGGCGCTGGGCGATGCCGCCTTCCGGGCGGAGATGGCCGAGCACGCCGGCCGCCCGGTGCAGCCGCGCCCGCGCGGCCGGCCGCGGCGCCGCGCGGCGGCCTGAACCGGCCTGGCCAGCGCACGGGCTGGCACACAACATGCTGCCTTCGCGCGCGGACGCTGGCAGTTGATGTGTCCCTATTTATTCTCACTCGACAAGTGGCTTGTCTGAAAAGAAGTCTGACCCCTTTTATTCGGCTTGCCCACCTATGCTGCGCTGCGATAATCAGCGCCCGGACATCTGGAAAGGAACGCGCCATGAGCACCGCCCCTGAATCCACCCTGCCGCTCGGCGCGGCCACCGACGACGAACAGGCTTCGCTGGCGCAACACGGCCTGTGGGATCCGACGCGCGAGCGCGATGCCTGCGGCCTGGGCTTCGTGGCCCACATCAAGGGCGTCAAGTCGCACAGCATCATCCAGCAGGGCCTGAAGATCCTGGAGAACCTGGACCACCGCGGCGCGGTGGGTGCCGACAAGCTGATGGGCGACGGCTCCGGGATCATGATCCAGATCCCCGACGACTACTACCGCGCCGAGATGGCCGGCCAGGGCGTGACGCTGCCGCCGCCCGGCGAATACGGCGTCGGCATGGTGTTCATGCCGAAGGAACACGCGTCGCGCCTGGCCTGCGTGCAGGAGCTGGAGCGCGCGGTGCGCCGCGAAGGGCAGTTCGTGCTGGGCTGGCGCGACGTGCCGGTCGACCGCGAGATGCCGATGTCGCCCACCGTGCGCGCCAAGGAGCCGGTGATCCGCCAGATCTTCATCGGCCGTGGCCCCGATGTGATCGTGCCCGATGCGCTGGAGCGCAAGCTCTACGTCATCCGCAAGACCGCCAGCAGCGCCATCCAGGCGCTGAAGCTGACGCACAGCCGCGAGTACTACGTGCCCAGCATGAGCTGCCGCACCGTCATCTACAAGGGCCTGCTGCTGGCCGACCAGGTGGGCAAGTACTACAAGGACCTGGCCGACCCGCGGGCGGTGTCGGCCTTCGCGCTGGTGCACCAGCGCTTCTCGACGAACACCTTCCCCGAGTGGCCGCTGGCGCACCCGTACCGCATGGTCGCGCACAACGGCGAGATCAACACCGTCAAGGGCAACTTCAACTGGATGCGCGCCCGCGAAGGCGTGATGCGCTCGCCGGTGCTGGCCGAAGACCTGGCCAAGCTCTACCCGATCAGCTTCGAAGGCCAGAGCGACACCGCCACCTTCGACAACGCGCTGGAGCTGCTGACGATGGCCGGCTACCCGCTGGCGCATGCGGCGATGATGATGATCCCCGAGGCCTGGGAGCAGCACGAGCTGATGGACCCGCGCCGCCGCGCCTTCTACGAATACCACGCGGCGATGATGGAGCCGTGGGACGGCCCGGCGGCCATCGCCTTCACCGACGGCAAGCAGATCGGCGCCACTCTTGACCGCAATGGCCTGCGCCCGGCGCGCTACATCGTCACCGACGACGACCTGGTGGTGATGGCCTCCGAATCGGGTGTGCTGCCGATTCCCGAAAACCGCATCGTGCGCAAGTGGCGGCTGCAGCCGGGCAAGATGTTCCTGATCGACTTCGAGCAGGGCCGCATCGTCGACGACGAGGAACTGAAGAACCAGTTCGCCTTCGCCAAGCCCTACCGGCAGTGGATCGAGACGGTGCGCATCCGCCTGGATTCCATCGCCGCCCACGGCGAGGCCGGCCAGTTCAGCGAATCGCTGCTCGACCGGCAGCAGGCCTTCGGCTATTCGCAGGAGGACATCAAGTTCCTGCTCAGCCCAATGGCCACGCTGGGCGAGGAGGGCACCGGCTCGATGGGCAACGACTCGCCGCTGGCCGTGCTGTCCGACCGCTGCAAGCCGCTCTATCACTACTTCAAGCAGCTGTTCGCGCAGGTGACCAACCCGCCGATCGACCCGATCCGCGAAGCCATTGTGATGAGCCTGAACAGCTTCATCGGGCCGAAGCCGAACCTGCTGGACATCAACGCCGTCAACCCGCCGATGCGGCTGGAGGTGGACCAGCCGATCCTCGATTTCGACGACATGGCGCGGCTGCGCCGCATCGGCGAGCACAGCTCGGGCAAGTTCAAGAGCCACGAGCTCGACATCTGCTACCCGCTGGCCTGGGGTGCCGAAGGCATCGAGGCCAAGCTGGCCTCGCTGTGCGCCGAATGCGTGGACGCCATCCGCAGCGGCCACAACATCCTGATCATCACCGACCGCCGCATGGACCGCGAGCACGTGGCCATCCCGGCGCTGCTGGCGCTGTCGGCCGTGCACCACCACCTGGTGCGCGAGGGCCTGCGCACCACGGCCGGCCTGGTGGTCGAGACCGCCAGCGCGCGCGAGGTGCACCACTTCGCGGTGCTGGCCGGCTACGGCGCCGAGGCCGTGCACCCGTACCTGGCGCTGGAAACCCTGGCGGCCATGCACAAGGAGCTGCCCGGTGAGCTGTCGGCCGACAAGGCTGTCTACAACTACATCAAGGCCATCGGCAAGGGTCTGTCGAAGATCATGTCGAAGATGGGCGTGTCGACCTACATGTCCTATTGCGGCGCCCAACTGTTCGAGGCCATCGGCCTGGACAAGCCGCTGGTCGAGAAGTACTTCCGTGGCACCGCCTCGCAGATCGGCGGCATCGGCGTCTTCCAGGTGGCCGAGGAAGCCATCCGCCTGCACCGCGCCGCCTTCGGCGACGACCCTGTGCTGGCCGGCATGCTGGACGCCGGCGGCGAATACGCCTGGCGGGTGCGCGGCGAAGAGCACATGTGGACGCCGGACGCCATCGCCAAGCTGCAGCACAGCGCGCGCTCCGGCAAGTTCGACACCTACAAGGAATACGCGCAGCTGATCAACGACCAGAGCAAGCGGCACATGACGCTGCGCGGCCTGTTTGAGTTCAAGGTCGATCCGTCCAAGGCCATCCCGCTGGACGAGGTGGAGCCCGCAGCCGAGATCGTCAAGCGCTTCGCCACCGGTGCGATGAGCCTGGGCTCGATCAGCACCGAGGCGCACAGCACGCTGGCCATCGCCATGAACCGCATCGGCGGCAAGAGCAACACCGGCGAAGGCGGCGAGGACCCGGCGCGCTACCGCGACGAGATGAAGGGCATCCGCATCGCGGCCGGCACGATGGTCAGCGACGTCATCGGCAAGAAGGTGGTCGAGGTCGACTACGCGCTGCAGGCCGGCGACAGCCTGCGCAGCAAGATCAAGCAGGTGGCCTCGGGCCGCTTCGGCGTCACCACCGAGTACCTGGTCTCGGCCGACCAGATCCAGATCAAGATGGCCCAGGGCGCCAAGCCGGGCGAGGGCGGCCAGCTGCCTGGCGGCAAGGTGTCCGAGTACATCGGCTTCCTGCGCTACAGCGTGCCGGGCGTCGGCCTGATCAGCCCGCCGCCGCACCACGACATCTATTCCATCGAGGACCTGGCGCAGCTGATCCACGACCTGAAGAACGCCAACCCGCGCGCCGACATCAGCGTCAAGCTGGTCTCCGAGGTGGGCGTGGGCACCATCGCCGCCGGCGTGGCCAAGTGCAAGGCCGACCACGTGGTCATCGCCGGGCATGACGGCGGCACTGGCGCGTCGCCGTGGTCGTCGATCAAACATGCCGGCACGCCCTGGGAGCTGGGCCTGGCCGAAACCCAGCAGACGCTGGTGCTGAACCGCCTGCGCAGCCGTATCCGCGTTCAGGCCGACGGCCAGATGAAGACCGGCCGCGACGTCGTCATCGGCGCGCTCTTGGGCGCCGACGAGTTCGGCTTCGCGACCGCGCCGCTGGTGGCCGAAGGCTGCATCATGATGCGCAAGTGCCACCTGAACACCTGCCCGGTGGGCGTGGCCACGCAGGACCCGGTGCTGCGCGCCAAGTTCACCGGCAAGCCGGAGCACGTGGTCAACTACTTCTTCTTCGTGGCCGAAGAGGCGCGCCAGATCATGGCGCAGCTGGGCATCCGCAGCTTCGATGAGCTGATCGGCCGCGCCGACCTGCTGGACACCAAGAAGGGCATCGAGCACTGGAAGGCCAAGGGCCTGGACTTCAGCCGCGTGTTCCACCTGCCGCAGGTGCCGGCCGAGGTGCCGCGCCGCCAGCTGGAGACGCAGGAGCATGGCCTGCAGCGCGCGCTGGACACGCGCCTGATCGAGCGCTGCAAGCCCGCCATCGAGCGCGGCGAGAAGGTGCAGTTCATGGAAGACGTGCGCAACGTCAACCGCTCGGTGGGCGCCATGCTCTCCGGCGAGCTGATCCGCCACCGCCCCGAGGGCCTGCCCGACCAGACCATCTTCATCCAGATGGAAGGCCATGGCGGGCAGAGCTTCGGCGCCTTCCTGGCCAGCGGCATCACGCTGTACCTGATCGGCGATGCCAACGACTACACCGGCAAGGGCCTCAGCGGCGGCCGCGTCGCGGTGCGGCCGAGCATCGAGTTCCGCGGTGAGGCCACGCGCAACATCATCATCGGCAACACCGCGCTGTACGGCGCCACCAGCGGCGAGGCCTTCTTCCGCGGCGTGGCCGGCGAGCGCTTTGCAGTGCGGCTGTCGGGTGCCAGCGCGGTGGTCGAAGGCACCGGCGACCATGGCTGCGAGTACATGACCGGCGGCACCGCCGTCGTGCTGGGCAAGACCGGCCGCAACTTCGCCGCCGGCATGAGCGGCGGCGTGGCCTATGTCTACGACGAGGACGGCGAATTCGCCAGCCGCTGCAACACCGCCATGGTGGCGCTGGAGAAGGTGCTGCCGCAGGCCGAGCAGGCCGGCGATGCCGTTGGCTGGCACAAGGGCCAGCCCGACGAGGTGCTGCTGAAGTCGCTGATCGAGGACCACCACCGCTGGACCGGCAGCCTGCGCGCGCGCGACATCCTCGACCGCTGGGCCGAAGCCCGCGGCCGCTTCGTCAAGGTGTTCCCGCACGAGTACAAGCGGGCCCTGGGCCAGCGCAGCGCGCAGCAGCAGTCCGAAGCCACCATCAACAAGGCGCGCGGCACCAAGGCCAGCGCCGTGGGCGCCAAGTAGGCCGCGCCCCGTCGACGAAGGAATCACGCCATGGGCAAAGTCACCGGCTTCCTGGAATACGAGCGCATCGAAGAGGGCTACGAGCCCGTGCCGCAGCGCGTCAAGACCTGGAAGGAATTCGTCATCGGCCTGAACGAGGACCAGGCCAAGGTGCAGGGCGCGCGCTGCATGGATTGCGGCACGCCCTTCTGCAACAGCGGCTGTCCGGTCAACAACATCATTCCGGACTTCAACGACCTGGTCTATCGCGGCGACTGGCGCAACGCCATCACCGTGCTGCACTCGACGAACAACTTCCCCGAGTTCACCGGCCGCGTCTGCCCGGCGCCCTGCGAGGCGGCCTGCACGCTGAACGTCAACGACGACGCGGTGGGCATCAAGAGCATCGAGCACGCCATCATCGACCGTGCCTGGGCCGAAGGCTGGGTGCTGCCGCAGCCGCCGGCCCGCAAGACGGGCAAGAAGGTGGCCGTGGTGGGCAGCGGCCCGGCCGGCCTGGCCGCGGCGCAGCAGCTGGCCCGTGCCGGCCACGACGTGACGGTGTTCGAGAAGAACTCGCGCCTCGGCGGCCTGCTGCGCTACGGCATTCCCGACTTCAAGATGGAGAAGACCCACATCGACCGCCGCGTCGCGCAGATGCAGGCCGAGGGCGTGGTCTTCCGCACCGGCGTGCTGGTCGGGGCCCTGCCGGCCGACAGCAAGGTCACCAACGATGCCAAGGAAACCATCAGCCCCGAGCAGCTGAAGGCCGAGTTCGACGCCGTGCTGCTGACCGGCGGCGCCGAAGCCAGCCGCGACCTGCCGGTGCCCGGCCGCGAACTGGCCGGCGTGCACTTCGCGATGGAATTCTTGCCGATGCAGAACAAGGTCGTCGCCGGCGACAAGCTGAAGGGCCAGATCCGTGCCGACGGCAAGCATGTCATCGTCATCGGCGGTGGCGATACCGGCAGCGACTGCGTGGGCACCAGCAACCGCCATGGCGCGGCCAGCGTCACGCAGTTCGAGCTGATGCCGATGCCGCCGGAGGAAGAGAACCGCCCGCTGACCTGGCCCTACTGGCCGTACAAGCTGCGCACCAGCTCCAGCCACGAGGAAGGCTGCGAGCGCGAGTTCGCCATTGCCACCAAGGAGTTCATCGGCGCCAAGGGCAAGCTGACCGCGCTGCGCACCGTGCGCGTCGAATGGGTCAACGGCAAGATGCAGGAAGTGCCGGGCAGCGAGAAGGACTACAAGTGCGACCTGGTGCTGCTGGCGATGGGCTTCGTCAGCCCGGTGGCCAGCGTGCTCGAATCCTTCGGCATCGAGCGCGATGCGCGCGGCAATGCCAAGGCGCCCACCGAGGCCATCGGTGCCTACAAGACCAACGTCGACAAGGTCTTCGCGGCCGGCGACATGCGCCGCGGCCAGTCGCTGGTGGTCTGGGCCATCCGCGAAGGCCGGCAGGCGGCGCGTGCGGTGGACGTCTACCTGATGGGCTCGAGCAGTCTGCCCACCTGAAGCCGGCGGCTACCCGCCCTGCGACGCGGGTGCGTGGGACAATTTCGCCGATGCCCGACGCCCCGCCCCTGATCGAGCTCGAGCGCGTCGCCTTCGGCTACGACCCTTCGCGCAGGATCCTCGAGGATGTCTCGCTGCGCTTCGGGCGCGGCGAGGTCACCGCCATCCTGGGCGGCTCGGGCTGCGGCAAGACCACCTTGCTGCGGCTGATCGCCGGCGTGTACCCGGTGTCGGCCGGTGTGGTGCGCTTCGACGGCGCGGTGGTGGATGCGCACGACCGCGCGCTGCTGTACCGCCTGCGCCGCCGCCTGGGCATGCTGTTCCAGTTCGGCGCGCTGTTCACCGACCTGAGCGTGTTCGACAACGTGGCCTTCCCGCTGCGCGAGCACACCCGCCTGCCCGAGGCCATGGTCCGCGACATCGTGCTGATGAAGCTCAACGCGGTGGGGCTGCGCGGCGCGGCACCGCTGCGCATCTCGCAGGTGTCGGGCGGCATGGCGCGGCGCATCGCGCTGGCCCGCGCCATCGCGCTGGACCCCGAGCTGATCATGTACGACGAGCCCTTCACCGGGCTGGACCCGATCGCGATGGGCGTCACCGCCAACCTGATCCGCAAGCTGAACGATGCCACCGGCGCTACCTCGCTGATCGTGTCGCACGATGTGCAGGAATGCTTCGCCATCTGCGACCGTGCCTACCTGCTGTCCTCTCAGGGCCGGGTGGTGGCGCACGGCACGCCCGACGAGCTGCGCGCCTCCACCGACCCCGAGGTACGGCAGTTCATCGATGGCCTGCCCGACGGGCCGGTGCGCTTCCACTACCCGGCGGCGCCGCTGGCCGCCGACCTGGGCCTGCGCGCATGACCGACGCGCTGGCCTGGCTGGGCCGCCGCAGCCTGGGCTGGCTGCAGGGGCTGGGGCATGCGGCCTTCTTCTTCATCGACCTGCTGCGCCATGCGCCGGCGGCGCTGCGCCGCTGGCCGCTGGTGGTGGCCCAGGTGCACCTGATCGGCAACCACTCGCTGCTGATCATCGCCGCCTCGGGCCTGGCGGTGGGCTTCGTGCTGGCGCTGCAGATGTACTACGCGCTGGTCACCTATGGCGCGGCCGAAAGCCTGGGCCTGGTGGTCAACCTGGCGCTGCTGCGCGAGCTGGGCCCGGTGGTCACCGCGCTGCTGTTTGCCGGCCGTGCCGGCACCTCGCTGACGGCCGAGATCGGCCTGATGAAGGCCGGCGAGCAGCTGGCCGCGATGGAGCTGATGGCCGTGGACCCGCGCGCGCGGGTGCTGGCGCCGCGCTTCCTGGGCGGCGTGCTGTCGATGCCGATCCTGGCGCTGGTGTTCTCCACCGTGGGCATTCTGGGCGCCTACGTGCTGGCCGTGCTGCTGATCGGCGTGGATGCCGGCAATTTCTGGGCGATCATGCAGTACCGGGTGGACGTCTGGCGCGACCTGGGCAACGGCATCGTCAAGAGCATCGTGTTCGGCATCCTCTGCACCTTCATCGCGCTGTACCAGGGCTTCGAGGCCCAGCCCACGCCGGCCGGCGTGTCGGCGGCCACCACGCGCTCGGTGGTCATCGCCTCGCTGTCCGTGCTGGGCATGGACTTCATCCTCACCGCGCTGATGTTCTCCACACCATGACCACCAAATTCACAGAGGCCCTGGTCGGGCTGTTCGTGCTGATCGGCCTGGGCGCGCTGCTGTTCCTCGCGCTGAAGGCCGCCAACCTGGCCAGCTTCAGCACCGAGCCCACCTACGTGCTGAACGCGCGCTTCGACAACATCGGCGGGCTGAAGGTGCGCGCGCCGGTGCGCAGCGCCGGTGTCACCGTGGGCCGTGTCACGTCGATCACGCTGGACCCGAAGACCTACCAGGGCGTGGTCAGCATGGACATCCGCCAGGCTTTCCAGTTCCCGAAGGACAGCTCGGCCAAGATCCTGACCTCCGGCCTGCTGGGCGACCAGTACATCGGCCTGGAGCCCGGCGCCGAAGAGGCCAACCTGGCAGCCGGCACCACCATCACGCAGACCCAGTCGGCGCTGGTGCTGGAAAACTTGATCGGCCAGCTGCTGTTCAACAAGGCGGCCGAGGCCGGCGACGCCGGGAAGAAGCCATGAGCCTGCGCATGTCCATGATGCGGGGCCTGTCGGCCGCACTGCTGGCCGCGGCGCTGGCCGGCGGCGCGACGGCGCAGCCGGCAGCCGGCGTGGCGCCGATCATGTCGGTGCTGGAATCCCCCGCGCCGGCCGATGCCGAGCCGCTGACGGCCGGCCAGCTGGCTGACCCTTGGGAGCCCTTCAACCGGGCGATGTTCCGCTTCAACGAAGACCTGGACCAGGGCCTGGTGCTGCCCTGGACCGACGCCTACGTGACGCTGGTGCCCGAGCTGCTGCGCATCGGCGTGGGCAACTTCTTCGCCAACGCGCAAGATGCCTGGTCGGCCATCAACAACCTGCTGCAGGGCAAGCTCGACCGCTCGGTGATGATGACGATGCGCTTCGCCACCAACACCGTGTTCGGCGCGGCCGGGCTGATCGACATCGGCACCGCGGTGGGCATGGAGCGCTTCCCCGAAGACTTCGGCCAGACGCTCGGAGTGTGGGGCTTCGCGCCCGGGCCCTACCTGGTGCTGCCGGTGTTCGGCCCGTCCACCGTGCGCGACGCGGTCGGCCTGCCGCTGGACCTGGCGGCTTCGCCGTACTACTCGATCAACACCGACACCATCCGCCCCTTCCTGACCGTGCTGGGCGTGCTGAACTCGCGTTCGCGGCTGCTGTCGGCCACGCAGGCGCTGGATGCCATCGCGCTGGACCGCTACAGCTTCGTGCGCGATGCCTTCCTGTCCCGGCGGCTGCGCCTGGTGTACGACGGCGATCCGCCCGAAGAGGCCGAGCCCGCGCCGCGCCAATGACCCCGCCGGCGTGCGGTGCCGCGGTCGCGGTATCGTGCGCCCCTGAGCCGGCGGCTGCCGGCATGAGACGTTGACGCCATGAACCTGATCCGCCGCTGCCTTCTGCTGTGCACCCTGGGCCTGCCGCCGGCCCTGGCATCCCAGGCCGCCACCGCGCCCGACGAACTGATCCGCCAGGTGTCGGTGGAGGTGATCGAGGCCGTCAAGGCCGACAAGGCCATCCAGGCCGGCGATGTGTCGCGCATCATCGCGCTGGTCGACACCAAGGTGATGCCGCATGTCAACTTCCAGCGCATGACCGCCTCGGCCGTGGGTCGCAACTGGCGCAATGCCACGCCCGAGCAACAGAAGCGCCTGCAGGAAGAGTTCAAGCTGCTCCTGGTCCGCAGCTATGCCGGTGCGCTGACGCAGGTGAAGGACCAGACCGTGCAGCTGAAGCCGATGCGCGGCAACCCCGGCGACAGCGAGGTGGTGGTGCGCACCGAGGTCAAGGGCAAGGGCGAGCCGGTGCAGCTGGACTACCGGCTCGAAAAAAGCGGCGACAGCTGGAAGATCTACGACGTCAATGTGCTGGGCGTATGGCTGGTGGAGCAATACCGCGTGTCCTTCAACCAGGAGATCACGGCGGGTGGCATCGACGGCCTGATCGCCAAGCTGGCCGAACGCAACAAGGGCACGCCCAAGAGCTGATGCAGCTGCCCGCGCAACTCAGCGTCGACACCGCGGCAGCCTGGCCGCTGCCCGGTGTGGCGCGCCAGGCCGGGCCGCTGGTGGTGGATGCGTCGCCGCTGCAGGACTTCGACTCCGCCGCGCTGGCGGTGCTGCTGCAGCTGCGCCGTCAGGCCGACGCCGCCGGGCGCGGCTTCGAGCTGCAGGGCGCGCCGCCGAAGCTGGTGCAGCTGGCGCAGCTGTACGGCGTGGCCGGACTGCTCGGGATGCCGGCGGTCGATGCTCAGGACGCCGCGGCGTAGCGCTTCGCGCGCAGGTTCTTCTTGATCTCCTGCAGCAGCGGGCGCAGGCCGCCGCTGCCCAGGCGCAGCGCCACGCCGGTGGTCAGGATGTCGATGATCAGCAGGTGCAGCAGCCGCGAGACCATCGGGCTGTAGCGGTCGTGGTCTTCGGGGTGGTCGGCGGCCAGCAGGATGCGGTTCGGCCCCTGCGCCTGCAAGGCCAGCGGCGAGCCGCTGGCGCTGACGACGATGACGGTCGCGCCCTTGCGCAGCGCGATCTCGCACACATCCAGCAGGTCGCGGCTGCGGCCGGAGTTGCTGATGATCATCGCCACGTCGCCGGCCTTCAGCATGGTGGCGCTCATCACCTGCACATGGCCATCGCTGATGGCCGCGCAGTTGACGCCCAGGCGGAAGAACTTGTGCTGCGCGTCCTGCGCGACGATGCCGGAATTGCCGACGCCGTAGAACTCGATGCGCCGGCCCTCGCGTCCGGCCTCGGCCAATGCGGCGATGGCGCGCTCGAAGGCATGGCCGGCCGCGGCGTTGCGGTACTTCAGCATCGCGCTGACCGCGTTGTCGATCACCTTGACCACGATCTCGGCGGCGCCGTCGTCGTCGTCCACCGCGCGGTGCACGAAAGGCACGCCTTCGTTGACGCTGCCGGCCAGCTTGCGCTTGAAATCGGCCAGTCCGTCGTAGCCCACGCTGCGGCAGAAGCGCACCACGGTCGGCTTGCTGACATTGGCGCGCACGGCCAGTTCGCCCACCGGCAGCGTCGCGAAGCCGCGCGCGTCGGCCAGCACCAGTTTGGCCACGCGCTGCTCGGCCGGGGGCAGGGCGGACAGGCAGGCGCGGATGCGGTCCAGCATCACTGTTCCTCGGCCCAGGCGCAGCCGTCGCGGGCGATCATCGCGCTGGCCGCAGCGGGCCCCCAGCTGCCGGCGGTGTAGGGCCGCGGACCGCTCGGGTCGCGCGACCAGGCGTCGAGCACCGGCTCCACCCAGCGCCAGGCCTGCTCCTGCTCGTCGCTGCGCACGAACAGGTTCAGCCGGCCGCCGATGGCGTCCAGCAGCAGACGCTCATAGCCGCCGACGCGGTCGCTGGGAAAGGCCTTGTCGAAGTCCAGGTCCAGCGACACCGGCGCCAGCAACTCGCCCGGGCCGCTGCCCTTGGCCGCCATCAGGTGCAGCTCCAGCCCGTCCTCGGGCTGCAGCTTGATGACCAGCTTGTTGGCGCGGTTGGCGCCGGGGAAGATCGGGTGCGGCACCTCGCGGAAGTTGACGACGATGTGCGCCTCGCGCCCGGCCAGCCGCTTGCCGGTGCGCAGGTAGAAGGGCACACCCGCCCAGCGCCAGTTCTGCACCTCGGTGCGCAGCGCGACGAAGGTCTCGCAGCGGCTGTCGGCTTGCACCTTGGCCTCGTCCAGGTAGCCGGGCACGGCCTTGCCTTCCACCGTGCCGGCCTTGTACTGGCCGCGCACCACGTCGCGCGCCACGCTCTCGGGCGTGAAGGGCTTCAGCGACTTCAGCACCTTGAGCTTCTCGTCGCGCAGCGCGTCGGCATCGCCGGTGGGCGGCGGCTCCATCGCGATCATCGTCAGCAGCTGCAGCGCGTGGTTCTGGATCATGTCGCGCAGCGCGCCGGTGCGGTCGTAGAAATCGCCGCGCGTGCCCACGCCGATGGCCTCGGCCAGCGTGATCTGGATGTTGGCGATGCTCTCGCGCCGCCACAGCGGCTCGAACAGTGCATTGCCGAAGCGCAGCGCCGACAGGTTCTGCACCGCCGGCTTGCCCAGGTAATGGTCGATGCGCAGCGCCTGCTCTTCCTTGAACACCGCCGCCACCACGCGGTTGATCTGCTGCGCGCTGGCCAGGTCGTGGCCCAGCGGCTTTTCCAGCACGACGCGGGTGCGCTCGTCGTTCAGCCCGGCAGCGCCCAATTGCTCGCAGATCACCGGGAACAGGTGCGGGCTGGTGGCCAGGAACAGCACCACCGTGTCGGCGCGGCGTGCGTCCAGCCAGCCGCGCAGGCCGGCATAGTCGGCCGGCTGCGACAGGTCCATGCGGCGGTAGTGCAGCAGCTCGGCGAAGCGGGCAAACTCCTCGGCGTTGGGGCGCTTCGATTCGTCGACGCCCTCGAAACGCTCGCGGATGAACTCACGGTACTCGGCATCGCTGCGCTCGTCGCGCGCCACCGCCAGGATGCGTCCGCCCGCCGGCAGCTTGCCGTGGCGGAAGGCCTGGAACAGCGCCGGCATCAGCTTGCGCCAGGTCAGGTCGCCGGTACCGCCGAAGAGCACGAGATCGAAGGACATCAGTGGGGCCCGGCTGCGCGGATGTAATTTTGTTACCGGCATGATGATGCAATAGTTTCATCCGCCGGTCAATGCGCCGCCGTCTTGCGCTGGCGCAAGGCCCCGGGGTTTGCCCTGCGCTGCGGCGGGCCGCAAGCGCCGGTGCAGTCGCTAGCATGGCTGGCACAACCACGAGGAGACCTCCATGCCCCGCACCCGCCTTGCCGCGCTGGCCGCCGCGGCCTTCTGCGCCACCACCGCCCAGGCCCAGGACGCCGGCCAGCTGAACGTGATCTGCTCGGTGCAGGCCGAGTGGTGCAACATGATCCAGACGGTGTTCACCAAGAGCACCGGCATCAAGGTCAACATGTCGATGAAGGGCTCGGGCGAGGCGCTGGCGCAGCTGATCGCCGAGCGCGCCAACCCGAAGACCGACGTCTGGTTCGGCGGCACTGGCGACCCGCACCTGCAGGCGGCCGAGCAAGGGCTGACGCTGGAATACAAGTCCGCCTCGCTGCCGCAGCTGTTCCCGTGGGCGCAGCAGCAGGCGCAGCAGTCGGGCTACAAGACGGTGGGCATCTACTCCGGCCCGCTGGGCTTTGGCTACAACACCGAGCTCATTGCCAAGAAGAAGATGCCCATCCCGAAGAGCTGGGCCGACCTGCTGAACCCGGTCTACAAGGGCGAGATCCAGGTCGCCAACCCGGCCAGCAGCGGCACCGCCTACACGATGGTGGCCACGCTGGTGCAGTTGATGGGCGAGGACAAGGCCTTCGACTACATGAAGGCGCTGCACAAGAACATCGGCCAGTACACGCGCAGCGGCACCGGCCCGATCAAGGCCGTGGCGCGCGGCGAGACCACGGTGTCGATCAGCTTCGTGCACGACGGCCCCGGCGAGGCGATGCAGGGCTTCCCGGTGGCGACGATCACGCCGTCCGAAGGCACCGGGGCCGAGATTGGCTCGATGTCGATCATCAAGGGCGCGCGCAACCTGGAGCAGGCGAAGAAGTTCTACGAATGGGCATTGACGCCGCAGGCCCAGCAGTTCGGCGCTGCGGCCAAGCAGTTCCAGCTGCCCAGCAACAAGGCCACGCCGGTGGACCCGCGCGTGCCGGACTTCAAGGCCATCAAGTTCATCAACTACGACTACGCCAAGTACGGCGCCAGCGCCGAGCGCAAGCGGCTGATCTCCAAGTGGGAGAAGGACGTCAACTCGCTGCCCCGTTGATGCGGCATGGCTGAGGCTCTGGCGGCGTTGCCGGCACACCGCGGCCGGCAGCGTGCGCAACGTTTGGTGCTGGGCTGGGCCCTGCTGGGCCTGGCCGCCTTCGTGCTGCTGCCGTGGTACTTCCCGCAGAACCTGACGCTGTGGAAATCGCTGCCTGGCGTGTTCGGCGGCGCCGAGACCGCCAGCGGCCTGGTGCAGGCGCTGGCCCATCAGAAGCCCTGGCTGTGGCTGGGCGCCGCGGGCCTGGCGGTGTCGCTGCTGGCAGGGCTGCGCCCGGCCGGCCGCGCGCAGGGCGGCTGGCTGCTGGCCGGCGCCGGTATCGGGCTGGCGGGGCTGCTGGCGGCGGGCTTCGGCATCGGCGCGGCCGGCTGGTCCTTCGAGTTTCTGGAAGCCTGGTTCGGCGCGTTGCCGGGCGGGCAGTTCGGCATCGGCCTGGGTGGCGCGCTGGTGCTGCTGGCGCTGCTGATGCTGCTGGGCGCCGGCATCGCACGGCTGGGCTACTTTCGCGGCGACCTGTTCGTGGCCGGTGCGGTGGTGCTGTGCAGTGCGCTGCTGCTGCTGTTCGTGGCGCTGCCGGTGGGCAAGGCGCTGCTCGGCGCCTTCCTCGACGACGGCGGCGCGTTCTCGTTTGCCGCGCTGGCCGAGCGCCTGGGGAACGAGCGGGTCTGGGGTCTGGGCTGCCTGGCGGGTGGCGTGCGCTGCGGCGTGGCCTGGAACACGCTGTTCCTGGCGCTGCTGACGGCGGCCGGCACCACCGTGATGGGCACGCTGATCGCGCTGTATGCCGAGCGTGGCACCCGCCGCCTGGCGCGCGGGCTGAACGTGCTGGCGCTGCTGCCGATCATCACGCCGCCCTTCGTCGTCGGCCTGGGGCTGATCCTGCTGTTCGGCCGGGCCGGGTTGGTGAACCAGTTCCTCGAGGCCGCCTTCGGCGTGCCGCCGACACGCTGGTTCTACGGCCTGCTGGGCGTGTGGCTGGCGCAGATGTTTGCCTTCACGCCCATCGCCTTCATGATCATGCGCGGCGTCGTGCAGGGCATCGCACCCAGCCTGGAAGAGGCCGCGCAGACGCTGCGCGCGTCGCGCTGGCAGACCTTCCGCACGGTGACGCTGCCGCTGATGAAGCCGGGGCTGGCCAATGCCTTCCTGGTGGGCTTCATCGAGAGCATTGCCGACTTCGGCAACCCGATCGTCGTCGGCGGCTCCTATGCGGTGCTGTCCACCGACATCTTCTTCGCCATCGTCGGCGCGCAGTTCGACCAGGGCAAGGCGGCGTCGCTGGCGCTGATCCTCACGGCCTTCGCGCTGGCGGTGTTCTTCATCCAGCAGCGCGTGCTGGGCCGCACCAGCTACACCACGGTGTCGGGCAAGGGTGATGCGGGCATGGCCATGCCGCTGCCCGACCGCGTGCGCCGGCTGTGCGTGGGCATCGCTGGGCCGTGGCTGGCCTTCACCATCGTGGTCTACGTCTTCGCCTTCATCGGCGGCTTCGTGCAGACCTGGGGCCGCGACTACACGCCGACGCTGGCGCACTTCCGCACCGCCTTCGACCTGCAGTGGGGCGTGGACGGGCTGGTGTGGGCCGGCACGGCCTGGAACTCGCTGTTCACCACGCTGAAGCTGGCGGCCATCGCCGCGCCCATCTGCGCCAGCATCGGTCTGCTGATCAGCTGGCTGCTGGCGCGCACGCAATTCGTCGGCCAGCGTGCCTTCGAGTTCGCCGCGCTGCTGGCCTTTGCGATCCCCGGCACGGTGCTGGGCGTCAGCTACATCCTGGCCTTCAACGTGCCGCCCTTCGAGCTGACGGGCACCGGGCTGATCATCGTGTTGTGCTTCGTGTTCCGCAACCTGCCGGTGGGCGTGCGCGCCGGCACCGCCAGCTTCAAGCAGCTGGACAAGAGCCTGGACGAAGCCAGCACCATGCTGCGCGCCGGCACCGCCACCACGCTGCGCCGCGTGGTGTTGCCGCTGCTGAAGCCCGCGCTGGTGGCCGCGCTGGTCTACAGCTTCGTGCGCAGCATGACCACGGTGTCGGCGGTGATCTTCCTGGTCACGGCCGAGAACGAGCTGGCCACCACCTACATCATCGGCCGCGTCGGCAACGGCGACTACGGCGTGGCGCTGGCCTACTGCACGGTGCTGATCGTGCTGATGTCGCTGGCCACCGCGGCCATCCAGTTCGTGGTCGGCGAGCGCAAGCTCGGGAGGCGCAAGAACACATGAGCACGCATGGCCGCTCCAAAGCGCTCATCCCGCAGCGCGAAGCGCGAAGGGCAATCCAATGAGCATCGAGTTCCGGCAGGTCACCAAGCGCTACGGCGACGCGAAGTCGCCGCTGGTCGTCAAGGGCGTGGACCTGATGGTGCCCAAGGGCACGCTGACGACGATTCTGGGGCCATCGGGCTGCGGCAAGACCACGCTGCTGCGCATGATCGCCGGGCTGGACGCGCCCACCTCCGGCCGCATCCTGATCGACGGCCAGGACGTGACCACGCTGGGCCCGGCCGAGCGCAACGTCAGCATGGTGTTCCAGAGCTACGCGCTGTTCCCGCACATGAACGTGCTGGCCAATGTCTGCTACGGGCTGGTGGTGCAGGGCATCGCCCAAGGCCAGGCCGAGCAGCGCGCCCGCGCGGCGATGGACAGCGTGGGCCTGGCCGGCTACGACACTCGGCTGCCCAGCGAGCTGTCCGGTGGCCAGCAGCAGCGCGTGGCGGTGGCGCGCGCGCTGGTGCTGGAGCCGTCGGTGATGCTGTTCGACGAGCCGCTGTCCAACCTGGACGCGCGGCTGCGCCGCAGCATGCGCGAGGAGATCCGCGCGCTGCAGCAGCGCTTGAAGCTGACGGTGGCCTACGTGACGCACGACCAGAGCGAGGCGCTGGCCGTCAGCGACCAGATCGTGGTGATGAACGCCGGGTTGATCGCCCAGGCCGGCACGCCGCAGCAGCTGTACGAGCACCCGGCCAGCGAATTCGTCGCCGGTTTCATGGGCGAGGCGATGCTGTTCGACGGCCAGGCGCTGGCCGACGGCACGGTGCAGCTCGGCCCGCTGACGGTGATGCCACGCCAGCCGGTGGCGCCCGGGCCGGTGAAGGTGGCCGTGCGGCCCGAGGCCTGGCGGCTGGCCGCGCAGCCGCCTGAAGGCGCGGCCAGCCTGCCGGGCACGGTGCAGAAATGCGCCTACCTGGGCAGCTTCCAGGAGCTGACGCTGGCCACCGCGCTGGGCTCGATCTTCGTCGTCTCGCCCGAGCTGGAGCCGGCCTGGCAGCCCGGGCAGCCGGCCTGGCTGTCGCTGGGCGGGCGTGGCTTGTCGGTGGTGGCGGCTTGAGCGGCACCATGCGCATCGTCTTCGACTGGGCCGGCGTGCTCTTCCACTGGCAGCCGCGGCAGCTGTTGCGGCGAACGCTGCCGCAGCATGCGGTGGACGAGGCCAGCGCCGCGCGGCTGGAGGTGGCCATCTTCGAAGGCTATGGTGGCGACTGGGCCGATTTCGACCGTGGCCTGTTGCAGGAGCCCGAGCTGGTGCAGCGCATCGCCGCGCGCACCGGCCTACCGCCGGCGGCGGTGCGCGCGGTGGTCGACGCGGTGCCGGCCGAACTGCAGCCGATGCCGGCCACGGTGGCGCTGCTGCGGCGCGTGCATGCGCAGGGCCGGCGGCTGCATTTCCTGTCGAACATGCCGGCGCCCTATGCCGAGCACCTGGAGCGCACGCATGATTTCCTGCGCTGCTTCGAATCGGGCGTGGTCTCGGCGCGGGTGGGCCAGATCAAGCCCGAGCCGGGCATCTACGACACTGCGGCGCGGCTGTTCGGCGCGGCGCCCGACCAACTGCTGTTCATCGACGACGTGCCGGCCAACGTGCAGGCTGCCCGCGCCGCCGGTTGGCAGGCGCTGCACTTCGTCGACGCGGCCGATTGCGAGGTGCAACTGCGGGTTCGCGGCTGGATCTGACTTGCGACCACCGTTTCCCGCTTGTCGGCGCGTAGCCGTCGTCTCGTTTGGCTCTCGTTGGTCCCCGAAGGCCGGCATGCTGAGTCGGCTGCTGTAGCGCGCTGGCGTCACCCGCGTTCTCCGGCCCACGCTCGCGGGCGACCGACTTGTGTTCGCTCTGGTGACCTCATCAACACCGGCCAAGCAGGTCACCCGCCAGCGTGCCGCGAATGGGGTCTGCGCCCGCGGGTGGCCACCATCGCACTACAACGAGCTCACGTTGTGTTCGGTCACGAACACCACCGCAGCGGCCTGCCGAGGATGGCGGGGAAGCGAATCCGGGAAGTAAAGGAGGAGCCCGGTCTGTCAAGACCGGGCGGGGGACATGGACGGCTTCGCTTCCCCGTCAGCCTCGGCTCGCGCTGACGCTCGGACACATCAACACGCCAGATGCGAGCGTCGACTATGCCCCGAATGCGACTGCGTGCCGCCAGCGCGCCCGTCGCGGACTGCTGAAAGCGGAAGCGCTCAGTGCTGCAGGATCTTGTTCAGGAAGTCCTTGGTGCGCGGCTGCCGGTTCTCGGGGTGGCCGAAGAACTCTTCCTTCGTGCAGTCTTCGAGGATGCGGCCGCCGACGTCGATGAAGATCACGCGGTTGGCCACCTTGCGCGCGAAGCCCATCTCGTGCGTGACCACCATCATCGTCATGCCTTCCTTAGCCAGGCCGACCATCACGTCGAGCACCTCGCCGACCATCTCGGGGTCGAGTGCCGAGGTCGGCTCGTCGAAGAGCATGACGATCGGGTCCATCGACAGCGCGCGGGCAATCGCCACGCGCTGTTGCTGGCCGCCCGACAGCTGACCGGGGAACTTGTCCTTGTGGGCCATCAGGCCGACGCGGTCGAGCATCTTCAGCCCGCGCGTCTTGGCCTCGTCGGGGCTGCGGCCCAGCACCTTGATCTGCGCGATGGTCAGGTTCTCGGTCACCGACAGGTGCGGGAACAGTTCGAAGTGCTGGAACACCATGCCCACCTTCGAGCGCAGCTTCGGCAGGTCGGTCGCCGGGTCGTTGACCTTGATGCCGTTGACGGTGATCGTGCCCTTCTGGATCGGCTCCAGCGCGTTGACGGTCTTGATCAGCGTGGACTTGCCCGAGCCCGAGGGCCCGCACACCACCACCACGTCGCCCTTGTCGATGTTGACGCTGCAGTCGTTGAGCACCTGCACCGGCCCGTACCACTTGGAGACGTTGTCGATGCGGATCATGTGTTCGGCCATGGCGATTGCTCCTAGCGGATGATGGCGATTCTCTTGTGCAGGCGCTTGACCATCCAGGACAGCGAATAGCACAGGATGAAGTAGACGACGGCGGCCATGATGTAGGCCTCCTCGGGCCGGCCGAAGTTCTTGCCGGCGGTGTCGAAACCCTTGAACAGGTCGTAGGCGCCGATGGCGTAGACCAGCGAGGTGTCCTGGAACAGGATGATGGTCTGCGTCAGCAGCACCGGCAGCATGTTGCGGAAGGCCTGCGGCAGCACCACCAGCATCATGTTCTGCCGGTAGCTCATGCCCAGCGCCTGGCCGGCGAAGACCTGGCCGCGCGGGATCGACTGGATGCCCGCGCGCATGATCTCGCTGAAGTAGGCCGCCTCGAAGGCGATGAAGGTGATCACCGCCGAGTACTCGGGCCCGATCGGCCGGCCGATCATCATCGGCACCAGCAGGAAGAACCACAGGATCACCATCACCAGCGGAATGCTGCGCATGCCGTTGACGTAGATGGCGGCCGGCAGGTCCAGCCACTTCTTGCCCGACAGCCGCATCAGCGCCAGCAGCGTGCCGAAGAAGATGCCGCCCAGCGTGGCCACC
>Ga0209369_1000723_pt1 | contig 27673 bp, 29 predicted proteins | sample EBPBio142010_DNA_FD_185865 | JGI IMG/M metagenome (GOLD analysis project Ga0209369, IMG submission 185865) | Wastewater treatment Type I Accumulibacter community from EBPR Bioreactor in Madison, WI, USA - Reactor 1_10/4/2010_ DNA (SPAdes)... | ecosystem: Engineered > Bioreactor > EBPR >... | reverse complement strand
AAGGTCTTGCGTCCCTGATGCGTCGTCAGCCTCCAGGGCTTGTCGAGGTGCGACAGGCCGAGCGCGGCGCCGAAGCGCCGCAGCAGATGGCTGACGCGCGCGGCCGACGCGATCTCCAGCAACTCGGGCCGCACCTCGTGCCACTCCCAAGCGCCGTTGCCGCGGCGCCGGCGCAGCCACAAGTCCAAACGTCCCGTGAGGCCACGATGCGGTTCGGACAGCGCCTCGAGCACCGAGATCGCCTGGACGGCCACGGGCGGTGCGACCCATTCATGGGGGCGACCATCGTAGCCGGGTTGACGCTTGAAGATGCTGCCGACGATCACGCTCACGGGTGCGCCGGCCGCGTTGCCGTCCAGCCGCCGCGCGCAGCCGGCCTGAAGATGGAGGATCTCGCTGACACGCGGACCAACCATGTAGGAGAGGACCACGAAGCATGCCGCGTAGAGCATGTCGATGCGCCGCACGAGCTCGGACACCGACGTCACCGGCCGCTCGATGCCCGGCGTACTCTCGTGTGCCCGGCGCAGCGCCCTCGTTGCGCGTCCGACAGGTGCTGAGCTGTGGGGCGGCGCGGCTGCGCTCGCCATCACGCGCCGATAGGTCTCTCGGGCTTGCAGGACATGCGCCGCGTCGTGCGTCACGATCTTGACGGCGGCCTGAAGCAACACCACCGAGACACTGTCCGGCGTGTACGGCCACGGCCGGCTCAGTCCTTCCCGGGCGCCAGCGGCTTCGTGATGGTTGCTCCCCGGGAACGGGTCGAACGAAAGACCGTCACCGAGTTCGGCGCGACACGGTAGAGGTAGTTGAACAAGGCGAGGTGCCGCTGCACCGTTGAGGCGGCGCGTATCGAGTGCCGCGACGTCGGAGACACCGACAGCCGGTGCTGGAACTGCAGCAGCGCCGGCCGATCCAGATCGGCAAAGCGCCTGAGACCTTCCAGGTCCATCCAGCGCACCAGCAGGCGCAGCGTGTGGAAGAAGTTCAGGACGGAACTCGGCCGCAGCGGCAGTCCCGTGTACAGCGAGCGGCCGCGTATGAGGGCGATCAGCCGCTTGCTGGTTTGCAGCAGCGGGGCATGGCGCGCGTCGGTAAAACGGTGGCCATCCCGGAGCGTGAAGTCCCAGTGCAGGCGGACCGGCTGCCGCTCCTCGAGCGCATTGGTGGGTGCGAGGATCCAGGACGAGTCCTCCCAGCGTGAGTTCTTGAGGAACCACGCGCGATCTTCAGAGGTACCGAGTACGGTACTGGCCGAAGTTCTCAGCGCGCTGGATCGCCGTGGTTGCATGGCGCGACCTCACCGCAGGTCAGGCAGCGGGGGAAGCTGCGCCTGCAGCCTCTGGCCGGCGTCGAGCTCGCGGGAGCCGAAGCGCGGGAGGATGTCCTCCTCCAGGATCCTCAGCTGCGGGGCATAGAGTACTTCCCAACGAGCGGGGTGCAGGGTCGCCGCGGCCCCGCGCAGGTGGTCGCGCGCTTGCAGCAAGCGCGCCAGCGACATCGGGTCGGGCGTGATGACGGCGTTCGGGCAGGTGAAGCAGCCCATGAAGTTCACGCAGAGGTCGCCCTGCCGAGTACCGGGTGCGATGCCCGCGAATGGATCCTTGCAGTCGAAGCCGAACAGCGTGACACCGCGGCTGCGTGGGGGAGGCGATGGTTCAGGCGCAGCGTCGCACCGCGTCTGGCTCGGACCCGACCGCCCTTCGAGGTGCTCGATGAATGCACCCTGAAGATCCGCGATGCGCGAGCGGTTCTGTGCTTCGACCAGGGGCGTTTGCACGTAACCAACCGTCGTGGCGACGCTGGCGTGGTTCGCAACGGCCTTGGTGCGCAGCAGGTCACCGCTGGCGCGGTAGAAGCAGCTCAGCACGCTCGGCCGGATGGTCGCCGGAGCGAAGTGCGGCAAGCCATGGCGATCGCAGAACGCGCCGAGCTGATGGTGGACCGTGATGATCGACATCGCGTTGACCGTGAATTGCCCCTTGAAGACGAAGAGCCGGTTGCGCTGCGAGGGAGGGGTCAGCGGGATCAGCCGCTCGTTCCAGGCCAGGATGTCGCGTACCAGGGCCGGCGGCCCGAATGCGTCGGCGCGGTCAAAGGTCCGGCGCTGGATGCGCGACGCGCGAGCCTTGAACCACACCAGCAGCTCGCGGTCATCGAGCAAGGGCAGGGGCTGCAGGCAGTCGCGAGTGAGGTCGGCGATGGCTTCGGGGTTGCCGGCCGTGTGGATCAGGATCGCCAGGTAGTACGGCAGCAGCGACACCGCCCGCGGGTACAGGAACGGAGCCAGTTGCTTGGCGCCGCCGTAGCGGCGAACGGCCTTCTGCAGCCAGAAATTGCCGCTGGCCTGGGTCGTGCGCCAGTCCGGAATGATTCCTCCGTGGCGTTGATCGATCTGTTCGAGGATCCAGCCGAGAGTGCCGGGCTTGTCTGCGTCGGCGGCGCGTTGACGGGCAGCCGATTCGCGGGCCGCGCGCATCTGGGTGATCTCCTCCTCACAGGCCTGGAGGATGGCGCGCAGCTGCCGACCGGACAGCGTCGAGCGCGATGTCCGCGCGGCGGCCTTGTTGGGGAACGGCGAGAAGGGGTAGTCGATGCTGGTGATCAGGTCGGGCCGACAACGCTCAAGCCATCGCAGCAACTGGCGCAACGCGCCGTAGACGGCAGCCTGCGTGGTGAGGGCCCAGGTCCTGCCGTCGGCACAGCGTTGCGCGTTGAGCCACTCGATGTAGCGAACCAGCATCGCGCGGTCCAGGTCGGCGACCGATCCGAGGGACTGCGATTCGGCGGCGAACCGGGCGAAGGGCAATATCGACTTCCAGTACGAGGCGATGCTGCGATCCGAATGGCCCCCGATATGGCCCCAGAAGGCCTGGGCGAGCGCCAGGCGCACGTCGGCTGGCAGCGGCAACGACGAGAAGTCGATGAGCGTGTGGCGAACCAGGCGAGCCGCGTCGTGGCGCGCCGGCTGTGGCGCGTGCCCCGTTCCGGCCTGCGGTCTGGTGGCCAGGGTCCGCGGAATCGGCGGGCGCCGTGAACTCACGGCTCTGCGCTGCCCGCGAGCAGCGTGTCCAGCACGTCCTTGAGGACGCAGGCGTCGACGGCGACGGCACGCAGGTACCGGTCGGTGGTCTCGATGTGCTCGTGCCCGAGCAGGATCTTCACCACGAGCAGTGGATTGACCTTGGCGCCCTCGCTGGCCAAGTACTCGAGCCGGGCCAGCAGCATGCATGCGAAGGTCGCGCGAAGCAGATGCGTCGTCGCCTTGAAGCCGCAGGCCAGGCCGGCCCGGCTGACGGCGCGCTGGTAGGCGTTCTTGCTCACCGGTGCGCCGCGGGCGTTGACGAACAAAGCCGGGTGGTGGGCGGCGCGTCCCCTGCGTCGCGCGCGCTTGAGCCACGCGAAGCGAAGCCCCGAGATGTAGCCATCGGTCTCGTCGAGCAGGCTGGCCGGTGCAATCACGTAGCCCGGCTTGCGGCCCTTGCGCGTGATCTCGATGGTGTGATGCGCCGTGAGCGGGGTGGGGCGGCCGTTGATGTCGTCGACGCCGAGCCGCAGGAGTTCGCTGATCCGCAGCCCGGTGTACAGCTGCCAGCGGGCCATCAGATCGTACGGCGGGGCGAGATTGGCGAGTAGTTCGCGGGCCTGCCCGGAGACCAGCGGGCGGGGCAGCGGTTCGTATTGCCGCAGTACGAAGATGCTGCGCTCGGTGTCCGCAGCGTAGCGCGTCCGGATCGGCGAGTACCGCCTCGACACAGCGAAGTCGCGGGTCTTGTCCGCGAGCGCCGATTCGCTCAGCCAATGCGCGCGGACCGCCCAAGCATAGAACCGCAGCACGCCGCGAACCCGGTGGTTGATGGTCGTCGTCCGGTACGCACGTCCGGTGTGCGGACTGGGCTGCGACATCATGCGGTTGCGATAGGCAACCAGGTCGACAGCATCCGCCTTGTGCCAAGGGATGTCGTTCTGCTCGAGCGTGTCGAACCAGTCGTAGAGGATCTCGGTATAGGTTCTGAGCGTGTCGGCGGTGTGCGCGCGCTGGATCGCGTGCTCATGCAGGAAGGCGACCGCGGGCTCGATCAACTGCCACTGCTTCGTGAAAAGAAGCGGGAAACCGGCAGGACGTGGCTCGCGAAGCGAACTCGCCAATGCCTGCGCTGCAAGCTGCACCAACGGTTCCGACACCTCAGACGGGCTCGGCAGCGAAGCCTTGCGGACGATCTGGACCATGGCGCTACCTCGCGTCCAAGCGCTTCACAGCGTCGACGAACGACACGCCGAGCAAGTGCATTGCCAGGTCGATGGCTCCACCGCCACCGGCGTGCGCCCGCGTGTCGTACCACTTGACGCCAGTGGTCAGGATCTCGAGCTCGCCGCGTGCCGTGCTGGCGTGCCAGCGACGGCTGCGCTCATCCTTGAGGGGCAGATAGGTCAGATCGGGCTTGACGTGGGTGGCCAGCAGCTCCAGCGCGTCGCTGGCCGGCATCTGACGAAGCCGTGTCAACGTCGAGGCACTGAACGATCTGCGAGATCGGCGCGCAACCATCACGTCGGACCCCCGCTGAAGCTGCTGAAGACGCGGGACGCACCGGCCTACTCGCCTCTGAAAGAGGCTTGGGCTCCTCGGGCATGAACAACTGTAGGTGGTGGCGTCGAGCGAGCCAACTCTGTTGACACTCGCGAATGCAACCTAACACCCCTACCTCGTGATGCCGTCGCGGGCAGGTGCAGATGGCCTGGGCGCGTTCTCCTACTACGATCATGTCTTCCTGCCCGAGAGCAGCAAGGAACTGGTCTGGCGGCACGGCGGCAAGCGCTACAAGAGCCAGCTGGTGTTGCGGGTCAACGGCAAGAAGAAGTCCGAGGCCTTCCTGTTCGAGCACGGCGGGCGCGGCTGGGCGCCGGTGGTGCTCCACGATGGCACCGTGTCGGACGGCAAGGTCGAGACGTACGAGAAGGCCGTCGCGGAGATCCTGTGCCCGGCCGACACCTTCTTCACGTCGGTCTTCTCTGCCCAGGGCAAGCGGCCGCTGTCGGCGTTCAAGAACGCGGAAATCAAGACGCTGCTGGCCGATCTGCTGGGGCTGGAGCAGGTACGGCAGCAAGGGGCGCTCGCGGCGGACGTCGTCAAGCAGCTTAAGGCCGGCCTGGCTTTGGTCCGGCAGGGACTAGCGCGGGTGCAGGAGGACGCGGCGGGCACGCGGCGCAGCCTCGCAGAGCTCGACGGTGCGTCACAGGCCTTGCTTGCGGCAACGGCCCAACGAACTTCGACAGCCGCGAGGTTGGACGCTGCGCGCCAGAAGCTGGCCACGGTCACCGCCGAGCACACTGGCGCCGCAGAGACTGAGGCTCGCCGCCGAGCGCTCGCCGACGAAGCCAGGCGGGCGAAGGAGGGGCACGATGCGGCGGCCCAGCGGTTGTCCCAGGAGTTGCCGCGCTTGCAGCAGCGAGAAACGAGCCTCCAGCAGCGGATCGCCGAGCGATGCCAGGCGCACGGTCGGAGGCGGGCGCAACTGGTGAAGGACATCGCGGCGCTGACTGCGGTGGCCCGACTGTGCGAGAGCGTCGAGCGCGCGGCGGCGCGCCGGGACTTTGCGCAGCGTGTCGTGGCCCGGTGCCAGGCCATCGTGGACCGGCGGCAGGCACGCGTCGACGTGCTGGAGCAGGCCAAGGCGACTCTTGTGGCGCGGCGACGCGAGGTCGAGTCGATCGACCGCGAGGCCGGGCAGATCGCGTTGCGGCAAGCGGACCTGCAGCGGCGCTTCGGCCTGACCTCTCATGTGCCGTGTGCAGGCATGGACATCCAGGGGCAGTGCCAGCTGCTCGGTGACGCGCGCGAGGCGAAGGCGCTGTTGCCATCGGCGGACGCGGCGCTCACTGGTCTGGCCGAGAAGAAGCGGGTTGCCCTGCGGGAGATCGCCGACACCGAGACGGCGGTGCGCGCGCTGCCCGCTGAAGCGCAACTGCGCAACCAGGCCGAGCAGATGCTCGAGACCGCCGAACAGCGCCTGCGCGACATCGAGCTGCTGTGCGCGCGCCGGGACGAGGTGACCCGTGCGGCACAGACGATCGATGGACACACTGCGGAACTGGCCACGCTGCCTGAGCAAGCCGCGCTGGAGACGGAGGACGAGCGTGCCGAAAGCACCGACATCGCTGCAGCTCGGACGCGAGTCCAGGACGAGCTCAGCCGCATTGCCGTGGTGCGCGACGAAGCGTTAACCCGCACCGCCGAACAGGCCGCCCTGCTTCCCCCGCCCCTGGATGCGGCAGGGCTAAACACGGCGAGGCAAGAGGTCGAGGCTGCGACGCGGGCCGCAGCAGCAGCGGAGGCCGCCGAGTCTTGCGCCCGGCAGCGCGACGAGCGCGCGAAGGCGCTTGGCGAACAACTGGCCGACATCGCGGCCAAGGAAGGGGCGGCGATCCGTGCCGCCAAGCGTGTCGAGGACGAACTGGCCACCTGGTCGCTGCTTGCCAAGTGCCTCAGCAACGACGGCGTGATCGCGCTGGACATCGACGACGCGGGTCCAACGTTCTCCGCGCTGGCGAACGAGCTGCTGCTGGCCTGCTACGGGCCGCGATTCACGCTGCAGGTGATCACGCAGTCGACCAACGGGAAGGGCGAGCTTCGCGAGGACTTCGACATCATCGTGCACGACGGGTCTCGGGACGAATCGAAGAGCCTGAAGCTTGTCAGCGGTGGCGAGCGGGTATGGATCAACGAGTGCCTGACTCGCGCGATCGCGCTCTACTTGTCTGGCAACACCGGGCGCCGGATCGGCACGCTGTTCAGCGACGAGGCGGACGGGCCGCTGGACCCGGAGCACAAGCGCATGTTCATGGCCATGAAACGCGAGGTGCTGCGCCTTGGTGGGTACGCGTGCGAGTTCTTCGTGAGCCAGACCCCGGAGCTGACTGGAATGGCCGATCGAATCATCGACCTGGAAGGCATGACCGCGCAGGATGCGGAGGCGGTTGCTTGACTGCGTGTCCTGCGAACGTCGCGTAGTCGCAGCGAAGCTGCCTTTCGCTTGGTCTCATCGGTCGGCGCTGGACGGCCACAAGCAGTCGGTGGGTGGTGCGCCCGAAAGCGGTCTGTCCTGACATGCTGCCCGGGCTTCACTTTCCAGGAGCGGCTTATCGAGTCACTGCCTCGATCAGGGCAGGTTGGCAAAGCGCACGTCGGCCCTTGGTGATGGGTAACCGCGTGTTCCGAAGGCCCGACGCTCTACATTTCAAGTGGGCCGTACATCAGCGGGTAGCCTCGGCAGTTGCAGATGCCCGGGCGATGAACGCCAGCAAAGCGGGCGTTGACTGCTTCTGGCGATGAACGACCAGATGACATTGCCGAAGTTGCCGCGGTAAGGTCGTAGCGACGCGGCACAGGCGCCCGCCCTCCAGCGCGTCGTTCACGACCCAGGTGGACAGGCAAGCGACACCCAGCCCTTCCTGCGCGGCACGCTGGATGGCTTCCGAACTGCCCAGCTCGATGCTGCGCCTGTAAGAGCGCAGATGGGGCAGCAGGCTCTGGTCTGTGGCCTCCCGCGTGCCCGAGCCCGATTCGCGAACCAGCCAAACCGCCTCACGCAGGATGCGCAGGGGTACACGCTCGCCTGCCGCGCTCGAGCGTGCCAGCGCACTGTCGGGTGCAGCCACGACCACCATCTCGTCCTGTAGCCATGGCGTGACCACCAGCGCTGGCTGGTGACAGGGACCCTCGATCAGCCCCACGTCGAGTTCGAAGGCGGCCACGGCATCGCAGACGGCCGCCGTGTTTCCGATCACGACCTTCGACCGCCAGGCGGTGGCGCTGCCGGGCTGCTGCGCCCCCATGAAGCCGGCGAGCAGCCTGGGCAGCACATAGTTGCCGATCGTCGTGCTGGCGCCGATGCGCAGCGACTGCGCCTGCGCGCTGCCGTCGCGCGACATCTGCTCGATTCCGGCCGCACCGTCCAGCAAAGCCAGTGCCCGTGGCAATAAGGCCCGACCACTGTCGTTCAGCAGCAGGCGCTTGCCGGCGCGGTCGAACAGGCGCAGTGACAACAGACGCTCCAGTTCATTGACCGCCGAACTGGTGGCCGATTGCGAGAGCGCGATCTCGGCGCTGGCCGCCGTGGTGCTGCCGCTGCGGGCCACCGCCACGAAGATCTGCAGCTGGCGCAACGTGAGCCGCAGTACGTCCATCGGGGTTGCCTTTTTGTAGCGATCAGATCGGTTGATCTTACGCAGATAACCCGTTGGACCGATCACAGGCCAAGTCCGAGACTCGCCTTGGTTCCCTCCTCTTGCCTGAATACCTGCATGACCACCACCGCACTTCGACGCACCACCGAGTCTTCAGCCGTAACGCCGCGCGCTTGGCCCCGCCTGCTTCCCGGCCTGGCCCTGAGCGGCGCGCTGGCCGCTGCTGGCGTGGCGCTGGGCCGCATCGGCTGGCTGCAGGACCACGGCTTCAGTGCGCTGACGCTGGCCATCGTGTTGGGCATGCTGGTGGGCAACACGGTCTATCCGCTGGTGCCGCGCCTGGCCGCGGCCAGCGGTGCTGGCGTCAACGTCTCCAAGCAGAGCCTGCTGCGCCTGGGTGTGGTGCTATACGGGCTGCGGCTGACGGTGCAGGACATCGGCCATGTCGGCATCGCCGGCGTCGCCATCGACGCATTGGTGCTGGGCTCGACCTTCGCGCTGGCCTACTTCATCGGCACGCGCTGGTTGGGCCTGGATCGCAAGACAGCGATGCTGATCGGCGCCGGCAGCTCCATCTGCGGCGCCGCCGCGGTGATGGCTGCCGAGCCGGTGGTCAAGGCGCGCGCCGAGCAGGTGACGGTGGCCGTGGCCACGGTGGTGGTGTTCGGCACGCTGGCGATCTTCCTGTACCCGGCGCTGTTCGAACTGAACCAGCACTTGGCACTGATTCCGGGCGGCGCCAACGGCTTCGGCATCTACGCCGGCTCGACCATCCACGAGGTTGCCCAGGTGGTGGCCGCGGCGCGTTCGGTGGGCCCGGATGCAGCCAACTCGGCCGTCATCGCGAAGATGGTGCGGGTCATGATGCTCGCACCCTTCCTGGTGATGCTGTCGGCCTGGCTGGCGCGCGACGAAAAACGCCACGCCAATACGTCGACCGCAACCGACCAGGCCAAAGGCAAGCTCGCCGTGCCCTGGTTTGCCTTCGGCTTCGTCGCGGTGGTGTTGTTTAACTCGCTGCAGTGGCTGCCGGCGTCGGTGGTGGCGGTGACGACCGAGATCGACACCGCGCTGTTGGCCATGGCCATGGCCGCGCTTGGCCTGGCCACACACCTCGGCGCTATCCGCAAGGCCGGTGCCAAGCCGCTGCTGCTGGCGCTGATCCTGTTCGGCTGGCTGATCGTCGGCGGTGCTTTGATCAACCGCTGGGTGCCGGCCCTGCTGGGCTGAAGCCTCGAATTCACGGCCCAACGGAATACGCCGCCGGCATTCAACGTCCACCAGAGCAAGCCTGTTTTCCTTTTCATCCCTTCACGAAAGACATCCCATGCATAACTTCTTCCGCACCACCGCGCTTGCCTTGTGCAGCAGCTTCGTCCTAGTGGCGGCCAGCCTGCCTGCAGGCGCCGCCGAAGCCGCCCCGGCCCGCGTCACCTTCGACGGCCAGATCCGCAACAACTCGCTGGCACTGAGCCCCGACGAGTCCACCGCCGTCGTGTCCTACAGCGAACGGCCCGATCTCATCGTCTACGACCTGGTCACCGGCGCCGTGCGCGGTGTGCTGCGCGGCTACGTCACGCCGCGCAACATCGTCTTCGCGCCCGATGGCAAGAGCTTCTATGTCTCCGACAGCAGCCTGGGCACGGTGACGCGTCTGGACACGGCCACGCTCAAGCCACTCGCCACTGCGTCGACACTGGCCGCCGGCCCCGGCGCCTTCGGCACCGCGCTCAGCAAGGACGGCAGTTCGCTGTATGTCAACAACCAGGCCAGCAGCACGGTGACGCGTCTGGACATCGCCAGCGGGCAGGCCAAGGTCGTGATCACCGGCTTTGCGCAGCCGCGCCAGGGCGTGCGCCTGAGCCCGGATGGCACCAAGCTCTACGTCACCAACTTCCTGGGCGACAAGGTCACCATCGTCGACACGCAGACCGACAAGATCGAGGGCGAGATTACGGGCTTCAACAAGATTCGCGCCATCTCGGTCACCGCCGACGGCAAGACCCTGTTCGCGGCCAACAGCGGCAGCAACGACATCGCGGTGGTGGACATCGGCGCACGCCGCGTCACCGGCACCGTGCCGGTGGGGCGCGACCCCTACGGCGCCGCGCTCACGCCGGACGGCCGCTTCGTCTACTCGGGCAACCTGGCCGACAACACGGTGTCGGTGATCGACGTCGCCACGTTGAAGGTGGTCGCCACCATCGCCGGCTTCAAGCAGCCGCGCCAGGCCATCGTCTTCACGCGCGACGGCCAGACAGCCTACGTGCTGAACGAGGACCTGAGCATCTCCAAGGTCGAGCGCGCCGGGCAGCGCATCGTCGCCACGTTGGCCGCACCGCAGGCGGTGGCAGCGTACTGAATCGCCGGCCCACGGCCCAGGATGAAGCGCCTGAGCCGGCGTCCGCTGATCAGCGTGACTCCGCGCTCAATGCACCTGGAAACGTCGGTCGCGGCACCGGCCGCATCCGCCCTCGCTGGAGGGTGTGGAGCCCATCGACACAGGCGCCCCGGCCATGGCGCAAGGCCAAGCACTTTCAAAGCTTGCGCAAGCGGTGGAACGCTGCCCCGCGGTGCTTTATTCCAGTGGCCGCTGAACATCCACGGGCGGCGTGCCGCGCCCCGGGATGGCGGCAGCGGTGAAGGGGTGAAGGATTTTTTGCGTGGATCGGAATAGACCGCACACAGGTTCCGTCTGCCCTTGTGTCGGGACCTCACAGACCCTTCATCGACCACCGATCACCCCTCAGTTCACATCAAACCCTCAACGGAGCCCACCATGTTCAAGAGCCTCGCCCGCACTTTCACCTTCGCCGCTACCGCCCTGACCCTTGCCGCCGGCAGCGCCTTCGCCGCCCCTTCCGACGACGCCCGCACGCACTTCCAGGCCATCGCTTCGGGCGACACGCAGATCGTGATGCGCGGCTACGCCGACCAGGCCCAGCTGAACTGGGTCGGCGGCCCGCTGGACGGCACCTACGCCACCACCGACGCCATCCGCGGCACCTGGGAAAAGTTCGGCAAGGCCGTCGGCCCGCTGAAACTCACCATCGGCTCAATCGAAGAGTCGGCCAACCCCAAGGGCGCCACCGTCTCGGCCAACGTCGTCTTCGAAGGCAAGATGCCCATCAAGGTGCGTTACGTGCTGACCTACCGCGAAGGCAAGATCGTCAGCGAAACCTGGCAGATCGACCCCAAGCTGGCAGTGGCTGCGGCTTACTGAGCCACCCGCTCAGCCCATCAGCACTCTACCCAGGACGCCCCCATGAAACATCTCCCCACCTTGGCCGCGATGCTCATCGCCACGGCTTCCTTCGCGGCGCCGCCGACGAGCGCCATGGCGGCCGACGTGCCGGCCAAGCTCGCCAACGGCGTGCTCGTCGACGCCAAGGGCATGACGCTCTACACCTTCGATAAGGACATGGCCAGCAGTGGCAAGAGCGCCTGCAACGGCCCCTGCGCGACGCTGTGGCCGCCCGCGATGGCCGCCGCCAGCGACCAGCCCGCCGGTTCGTACACGATCGTCGTTCGCGACGACGGCTCGCGCCAGTGGGCCTACAAGGGCAAGCCGGTCTACACCTACCAGGCCGACCAGAAGCCCGGCGACCGCGCTGGCGACAACTTCAAAGACGTCTGGCACATCATCAAGGAATGACCTCTGTCGACGATCCACACCCAGCCCCGCACGCCGCGAGCCGCCGATGCAAGACGACTCCAACCTGCTGAGCTGGGTGCCGCGCCTGCGCCGCTATTCCCGGGCGCTGGTGAACAACCATGAAGATGCCGACGACCTGGTGCAGGACACGCTGGAGCGGGCCTGGGCCAAGTCGGGCCTGTGGGGCGGCGTGGCCGATATGCGCGCCTGGCTCTTCAGCATCATGCACAACCTGCACGCCGATGGCGTGCGCCGGCCCAGGCTGCACACCGTGACCATGGACGACGACACCCCCGAGGTGCCGGTGGCGCCGACGCAAGGTGACAGGCTGGCGGTGCTGGACCTGCAGGCCGCGCTGGACCTGCTGCCCGTCGAGCAGAAGGAAGTGCTGCTGCTGGTGGCGCTGGAAGACATGGCCTACGCCGACGTGGCGCAGGCCCTGGGCATTCCTATCGGCACGGTGATGTCGCGCTTGTCGCGCGGCCGCGAGCGTCTGCGCGGCCTGATGGAAGGCCGTGCCGAGCCCGTGCGGCTGAAGGTCGTCAAATGACAGCACAACGAAGCACCCCATGAGCACCGATCGCCCCCCACCGCCCACCCCCCCGGTCACCGAGGCCGACCTGCATGCGTTCGTCGATGGCCACCTGCCCGCAGAGCGCCAGACCGCGATCGCTGCTTTCCTGGCCGCGCGTCCCGACGACGCGCAGCGCGTCGAGGCCTACCGCGCGCAGAAGCGAGAACTGCACGCCTTGTTCGACCCGGTGCTGGACGAGCAGCCGCCGCAGCGCCTGCTCAAGTCGGCGGGCCCACGCACCGTGTCGCCGACGCCCTGGTACCTGCAGCGCCTGGCTGCCGGGCTCGCCATCGCCGTGATCAGCGGCGCCACGGGCTGGGGGCTGCGCGGCGCCGGGGCTGGCGCCCGCGCGGGTGTTGGCGGTGACGATGCGGCCCGCATGGCGGCCGTGAAACCGGCCCCGGGTGGGTTGACCTTGGTGTCTGCCAGCGGCTTCGCGCAGCGCGCCGCCGTGGCGCATGCGGTCTACAGCCCCGATGTGCGCCGGCCCGTGGAAGTGGACGCCGCGCACGAAGACCAGCTCGTGGCCTGGCTGTCCAAGCGCATGGGGGCGCCCATGAAGCCGCCGCACCTGCAGAGCCAGGGCTACACGCTGGAAGGCGGGCGCCTGCTGCCCGGCGGGCAGGGGCCGGTGGCGCAATTCATGTACCGCAATGAACTCGGCAGCAAGCTGACGCTGTACGTGTCCAACGATGTCGCTGACCTGGGAAGCGCCGCAGGGCCGGGCGGCGCTGCGAAGCCGGGCGCGAAGAATGCCGACACCGCCTTCCGCTTTGCGCAGGAAGGCGCCGTCAACGTGTTCTATTGGGTCGACGGACCCTTCGGCTACGCCTTGTCGTCAGACGTCGACCGCAGCGTGCTGGCGCGGGTGTCGACCGAGGTCTACCAACAGCTGGGCACCCCGCGCTAAAGGCAACAGCAAGTCCCGCGGCGCAGGTGGTTTGCACCGCCATGGAATGAAACGCCCTGCAGTGCGCTCTTGGCTGCGAGCGCCTGACGCACCGCCGCCGCCCGTCGTTGGGTGCGAGGTCACGCGTCACACACTGCCGTCCACCTTTGCACTGAACACAGAAAGCACCCATGAGCACACAACGTCGCGACATCCTCAAATACTCGCTGGCCGCCGCTGCAGTCAGCGCGCTTCCCGCAGTGCAAGCACAGGTGCCAGCCGCACCTGGCATCGGATCAGGTACTGGAGCAGGCCCCGGCATCGACCCGCGCGACCGCGTTTTCATCACCAATGAAGACTCCAACACGCTGGTCGTCATCGACCCCAAGACCAACACCGTCGAGAGCACGATCAACCTGACCAGCTTCGACGAAGACCCGCGGCCGCCCTTCCGCTACGTCACCGCTGGCGTGGCGCCGACGCACGCGGCCATGATCCACAAGCCGCTGTACCACGGCTGCATCGACGCCCACGGCGCCGTGCCCTCGCCCGATGGCCGGTTGCTGGCCACCAGCGGGCGCGGCTCGAGCAACATCTACCTGATCGACGCCGAGCAGCGCCGCGTCATCGGCAACACGCCCAACCCGGCGGCCGGCCCGACCACCAACCCCGAGCGGCTGAGCAGCGGCCTGCTGCTGGGCCGCGAACCGCACGAGCCCACCTTCACGCGCAATGGCAAGGAGCTGTGGGTGACGCTGCGCGGTGAAGACCGCATCGCCATCCTCGATGTCGACCGCGCGGTGCGCCAGTTGAATGGCGCCGACAGCGCGGGTTCGACGGCCGTGCGCCAGTTCCTGCCGACGCTGAACGGCCCGGCGCAGGTGTGGTTCAACCGTGAAGGCACGCTGGCCTTCGTGGCCAGCCAGAAGGTGTCGCAGGCCGACGTGTTCCGCGTCAACCCGGGCGCCGACGGCCAAAGCCAGCCCCAGCGCGTGACGACCCTGGACTTCAGCGCACAGGACAAACCCGGCTTCACGCCCTTCCTGAAGACCACGCCCGACGGCGCCGAGGTGTGGTTCTCGCACAAGCTGGCCGATGCGGTGTCGTGCCGCTCGACGCAGGGCGGCTTCGACCTCATCGACAGCGTGCCGCTGGGCATGGGCGCGCGGCCCAACCACGTCGAGTTCGTCAGCAACGCGCGCGGCAGCGTGGTCTACGCCAGCCTGGCGCGCATCGACGACGGTGGCCCCGGCGGCGTGGCCTCCAGCCCCATCGCCATCATCGACCGCAGCGCCGCCGGAGGGCAGCGCAAGGTGGTGGGCAGCTTCTTCAGCCACGGCCGCGAAGCCCATGGGCTGTGGACCAACCCCGAAAATACGCTGCTCTACATCGCCCACGAGCAGGACGAACTGCCCGGCACGCCCAACGCCGGCCAGACGGTGTGCAGCGCCTTCGACGTCAGCGACCCGCTGCGACCCGCTTTCATCGCGCAGATTCCGCTCGGCAGCCTCAACTTGCCATCGGGTGCGCTGCGCAACAAGAAGAGCATCAACCTGGTCTATGTGCGCGTGGGCGCCAAGGGGCAGACGGCGTGAACAACGGCGTGAAACACGGCATGGCCGAAAGCCACGGGTCGCATGGCGTCAGCACTGCGAAGGCGGCGCCAGCCAACACCTTCCAGCGCGAGATGGACGCCTCGATGGCGCAGATGATGCAAGCCATGCACGGCCCGGGCTATGTCGGCAACGCCGATGTCGACTTCCTGGCGATGATGATTCCGCACCACGCCGGCGCAGTGGACATGGCCCGTCTGGTGCTGCAGCACGGCCGCGATCCAGCCACGCGGCAACTGGCCGAAGAGATCATCTCGGGCCAGACCATCGAGATCGAAAGCATGACGCGGCGGCTCGCGGCCCTGCGGCAGCGGCCGGCTGCAGGTGCGGCAGCGGAATTTCCCGCGCTGGGCGGTACGCGCGGGCCGTGATGGCCAGCGTCATCGCGAAACGAGGGTAAGCCCTGACGATGGCCATGGAATGAACTGCGAGGCATGGCGCTCTTGATCCACATGCTGTTCCAGTCGGCGGAGTCCCGCTACAACCTCTGGGTGCGAGAGCACTACCGCTTCCTGCTGCGCAGTGCGTGGGCCCTGACGGGTTCGCGCGCCATCGCCGAAGACGTGGTGCAGGACTGCTTTGCCAGTGCCTGGAAGCACCGTGAGCAGCTGCGCGACGCCACCTTGGCGCGCGCCTGGTTGTTCCAGATCATGCGCCGCGCCGCCTACCGCCATGCCACGCCGGGCATGCAGTCACTCGACGACGAGGATCAGCCCGAGCAGGCCGCCCCGGATGCCGGGCTGGACGACAAGCTGGACGTCGTCAAGGCGCTCGCGCGGCTGGCGCCGATTCACCGCGAGGTGCTGGTGCTGTTCTATTTCGACGATATGCCCACCGCGCAGATGGCCGAGGCGCTGGAGATCGCGCCGGGCACGGTGCTGTCGCGCCTGGCCCGCGCGCGTGACGCGCTGAAGCTCGCGATGGGCGTGCCCGTGCAGACGCCCACGGGCGCCCGGGTGACGCCGTTGCGAAAGACCCAGCCATGAAACTGCGACCGCCCACCACCGAGCCCGAGGACAGCGCCTTCGATCTGCGCGCCCGCGCCGAGCTGTCCCTCGCCTTCGAAGCCGTCGACGCGCCGGTGCATCTCTATCGCACACCGCAGCCCTTGATGGCCCGGCGCAGCTTCCAGCGCGTGGTGCTGGGGTTGCTGCTGGCCGGCAGCGGCACCGGCACCGTGCTGGCCATGCGCCCTCCAGAACTGGTGCGCGGTGCCATCGAGCACGAATATTTCGAACGCACGCTGCGCGGCACCTTCATGGACAGCGCGCCGCTGCTGCAGCACCTGGGGCTGGGCGGCAAACAGGCGGTGCCCGGTTTCCCACAGCTGATGCGCCCTTGCGACATCGACGGCCACCTCGTCTACCACCTCACCACCTTCTTCGAGAAGGGCGGCATGGTCACCGTGTTTGCCTTCGACCAAGCGGTTGCGCTGAAGCAGGGCAGCGGCTGGTGGGGCAGTGTCCACTGGCAGGTCATCACATCGCGCGACGGCAAGCCGCTGGTGCTGGTGGCGCAGAAAAAACAGGCGCTGGCCGTGGCACAAAAACAGTTTGGCAAGGCCGACGGCTGAGCCGCACCGGCCCCGATGCAAGCAAACCACCCGCACCCCCCCCAAGGAGCAACGATGAACGAAACCCCGACTTCCCTGCCGCGCCGCCACCTGTTGGCAGGCAGCGCCAGTGCACTGGCGGCCGTGGGCCTGGCCAGCTTCACACGCGGCGCCAGCGCTGCGGCGCACGCGCCCATGGCGGCAGCAGCGCCCAAGCCCTTGCCGGCCTACGTGGCCTGGAAAGACCCGGCCAGCCTCATCGTGCACAGCGCCACCACCATTGAAACCAAGCGCGCGGCCTTCGGCAGCGGCGTCATCACGCCGGCCGAGCAGCTCTACATCCGCAACAACCTGCCGGCGCCGGACGCTTCGATCATTGCCGACCGCGACGCCTGGGAAGTGTCGATCGAAGGCGTGAAGGCGCCGCGCAAGCTCACGCTGCGCGAACTGAAGACCATGGGCGTGGAAACCACCGCCATGGTGCTGCAGTGCTCGGGCAACGGCCGCGGCTACTTTCCCAGCAAGCCCAGTGGCACGCCGTGGCAAGTGGGCGCAGCCGGCTGCGTGATGTGGACCGGTGTGCCGGTTCGGGTGGTGGCCGAGGCGCTGGGCGGTGTCACGCCCGGCGCCGCTTTCCTGACCGGCACTGGCGGCGAGAAATTGCCTGATGGCCTGGACCCGCTGAGCATCATCGTCGAGCGCTCGGTGCCCGCTGCGGCCATGGCCGACGCGCTGCTGGCCTGGGAAATGAACGGCGTGCCGATCTCGCTGGCCCACGGCGGCCCGCTGCGCTTGATCGTCCCCGGCTACACCGGCGTGAACAACATCAAGTACGTCAAGCGCCTGGCCTTCACGGCCAAGGAGACCGAGGCGCGCATCATGTCGCACGGCTACCGCATCTCGCCGCCGGGTGGCAAGGGCGACCCGAGCCAGCCCTCGGTGCAGGAGATGACGGTCAAGTCGTGGATCAACTCGCCCGCACCCGAAGCCATCGGCGTCAAGGCGGGCCTGGTGCAGGTGCAGGGCGTGGCCTTCGGCGGCCTGAACGGCGTCAAGCGCGTCGAAGTCTCGCTGGACGGCGGCAAGACCTGGAGCGACGCGCGTCTCACCGGCCCCGATCTCGGTCGCTTTGCCTGGCGCCAGTTCGTGCTGGCCGCGAATTTGCCGGCCGGCAGCTACACGCTGGCCAGCCGCGCCACCGACACCGCGGGCAATGTGCAACCCGAGCAGCGCCTGGAGAACGCCGGCGGCTACAACAACACGAGCTGGTCCGACCACGCCGTGAAAGTGATGGTGGCCTGACCATGCGCATCAGCACTTCACAGCGGCGCGGGCTGCGGGTTTGGACCTTTGCATCGGTACTGACGCTGGGCGGGCTGGCTTGGCCAGTGCTGCCAGTGCTGGCAGCCGACGACAGCGCGCAACTTGCCCTGGGCAAGAAGTTGTTCTTGCACGGAGTTGCGCCGTCTTGCGCCGTCTGCCACACCTTGCAGGCGGCGGGCGCTGAAGGCGCCGTCGGTCCGGTTCTCGATGAGTTGAAGCCCGACGCTGCCAGGGTGGCCAAAGCCTTGCGCAACGGGCTTGGCCAGATGCCTTCCTACAAGGACAAACTCAACGACGCAGAGATCGCCGCTTTGGCGCTTTACGTCTCGAAGGCCAGCGGCGGCGGGAAGTAAGCCGGTTCAGCCGGAGGCCGGCAATGCAAGTTCTTCGCCGGCGCCCGTTTTGGGCGTGCCTGCGCATGCAGGCGACTGCTTCGAGGCGTTGAACCTCACGCGGTCAATGTCGCGACCGGGTCGTCCACGGCCGGTCGCCCGGGCGGCACGGGTGTCTGGTTGTTGGTGGAATGCAGGCGTCGGCGTCTGGTGCGGAGTGCATCGGTAGACGGCTTCTGCAACGCGCCAGCAGGGCCTCTCTGGATCCTCCATGGGTAGGGGGCTCCAGAGAGGCCCCTGAGCAACTGCTCAGGGGCGAGAGAATCGAACTCAGCTCGCCGGCAGACCGTTGACGGCTGCCAGTTGCCAGCCGCGCAGGTCGGGGAACCTGTCGGCGAAGTCGAAGATCAGGTTGCGCCGCTCGTTGGAGAGCGACACGCGCGCGACCCATTCGCCATACCGCTGTTCGCGGTCGATCGTGAGATCCAACTGCGCCGCGTGGGCCGCGAGCGGGTGTGCCTCGGCCACTCGGATGCAGGGGTACCAGCGGCCCTGCGCTGGGGGCGCACCGTCTTCGATGAGGCGGCGAATGCGCCGGATGTACGCCTCCGGTGAGCAGTCCCGCGAGCCCGGCTTGAGGGAGCCACCCTCGCAGGCGCCGGCAAAGTAGACGGCCTGCTTGAGCACCTGCTCCGCGCTGCCGAGCATGCAGACCTCCCAACTCCTGGCGCGCTTGCCCGTCACGGCGTCGCGGAGGTTGTTGTCGCCCCCTTCGATCGCAACGACGAAGCGGTCGACGCCGCCGGTGTCTGGACCAGCGGTCAGCTTCCAACTGGTCCATTGGTACTCGATGCGGTAGGACATGTCAGGTCTCCACGCTGGCGAACAGCGAGGCCTGCCAGGGCCGGCCGGCGGTGGTCTTGCGCAGCTCGATGCAGGCGCGCCATGCGGTGGGTGCCCGCCTGAGCGCGGCGCAGATCATCGAGGCGCCGTAGTAGGCGTCACGAGCAGCACCCGGCCTGGCCAGGTCGAGCTCGAGCGTGAAGGCCCCATCGTCCGTCAGGTCCATCTGCTTGGCGTACCTGGCCTGAAAGGCGGCGAAGGTCCCGAACGGGCAACTGGTCCACGAGGACTTCGCGTTGGCCATGGCAGCCAGCGGTGCCTGCAGAACTGCGACGACCCGGATGCCATGCTCCTCCGCGGCGGACTCCGCTGAGACCGAGGCCGCGATGGCGTCGCGCCAGAGCCCGAGGTAGCGCTCGGGCTTCGTCGGTTGGCCTCTGACCAGCAGTGTCTGATCGACTGTGCGTTGGGCGCGGTCGCTGCAAAGCGCAGAGAACACCTCGTACTGAGCCATGTAGTTGATGCCCTGCGGGTCGGGATGCAACAGCGACGGCGTCTTCACGCCCTCCACCAGATCCAGTGCGATCGGCAGATAGGACCGAGCACCGTAGAAGGTGGCGTCGTCGGGCAAGTGGATGACCAGCCGGCCGACTTCGTCGACGGCCGGAGCGGTGTGGGGATTCATCTGGTTCTCCTTGAAGAAAAGAAGAGGGCGCTGCCGCGTGCGGCGAGCGCCCTCTCAGGGATGGTTGACTGGCCGACTCAGAGGCCAGCAGGGGGACGCTTCACAGCGGATGGCTCGCCAGCATCTCGGAGAAGCTGGCGTTCGGTGGCAGGTTCGGCGGCGTCAGGGTGCCGAACTGCGGCGGCACCTCTTCGGGCTGCAGGCGCTGCTCTCGCACCGCCACGTCGTATGCCCGCTTGCGCTCGTACCAGGCGAGTTCGTACCGGGCGATCGAGTCCCACGAAGCCGGCGCCGAGCGCTCGACCTCGTAGGCGAACTCGACCGCCTCGTTGTTGGCGTCGCCGTACCGGATCGAGACCTCGCGGAAATTGCCGAAGTCGTGCGGATGGGTGCGGCCGACGTAGGCCACCGGCAGGCCCTCCGGGACCGGGAACAGCCGATACAGCATGCGCCGGAAGACCTCGCACTCGCGCAGCGAGGCCTCGGTGTAGTCGGGACTGCCCACCTGGGCGCAGTTCTCCTCGCCCGGGACCGGGCCGATTTCGATGAATTGCATGAAGATGCTCCGAAGACGGCGCGCCATTGCGGCGCGCCGTGTGAAGTGGATGGGGGTGCGGGCCGGGACGCCTGCGCCATCAGTCGAGGGCGAGCGCCGCGCGGGCCTCGTCATCGGTGAGGAAGATGTCGCGCTCGCAGTCGTAGTACGCGTGCTCGCCCTGGGTGGTGTTCCACATGTAGAGCAACGTCCGACCTGTGCGCGTTCTCGTCGGCCGTTCGGTGCCGCCGCAGGCAGGAACCCAGTGGTCCCCCACGCTGTCGGTGAGCTCGGTCACAGCAGTCCACGCTCCGCCATCGAGGTCAGAGAACTGCCGTTGGCTGCGACGATGATGTGGTCGATGACCCGCACGTCGATCAGCGACAGCGCCTGGCGCAGCGCGCTGGTGAGTGCCTCGTCGGCCCGGCTCGGCTCCGTCTGCGACGACGGATGCACGTGGCTGAGGCACACGGCTGCGGCATTGAAGTGCAGCGCGCGCTTGACCACCTCCCGCGGATAGACCGAGGTCTGCGTCAGCGTGCCGGCGAACAATTCTTCGACTTCGATGACGCGATGGCTCGCGTCGAGGAAGACCACGACGAAGGTCTCGCGCTCCGCGCCGGCGAAGTACACCCGCAGGAAGTCCTTCATGACCGTGGGTGAGTCGATCAGCGAGCGACCCCTGATCGCCTCGGCAGCGATGCGCGTGAGCAGTTCGTGAGCCGCGGCGAGCACGTGCCGCACGCGCCCGTCGCGCGCGGCGGCGGGCACCGGGAGGTAGGCCACGACGGCGTTGTCGGAGCAGACGAGCGGCTGTGCCGCTTCGCCGGACGGATTCAGCAGGATCGCTTCGAGTTGATCGCGATCCAGGAGGGTGAGATTCATGGTGTGGACCTCTTGATGGAAGAGGGAACACCGGCCCCCCGAGGGACAGTGATCCCTCGTGGGTTGAATGCGGCTTGGGCCGCGTGCGTGGTCAGACCTCGCGCAGGCGGGCACCCGTGCCGAAATCGATGCCGCTGATGCGGTAGTGGGTGTGGTTGTCCAGCGCGCGCACCGTGAGCGAGTGCGGGGACGCAATCGAGACGACCTCGCAGGTTCCGAGGCGGCGCGTGGCCACCAGGTCACCGCGACCCAAGGCGCCTTCGCGCTTGAGCCGGACGAGGCGAATCACACCGGGAGGGATCCAGGGAGCCTCCGCAGGGAGGGCCTGAGTGGATGACATGGTGCGCTCCGTTGGATGGGGCACCAGCCACCGGGCTGTTGCCCGGTTGGGGTGGATGGCACTGCCCGAAGGCAGCGCACGGATTCTTGTGCGGGTCACGACCGCAAACGCCATCGCTTGCGCGATGGGCACCTCCTCGCGATGAGGACCGGCCGATGGCCGGACAAGGTGCGAACAGTATGGCCATCGCGCGAGTGGCCTGCAACGGTTCGATTTCAGCGGCGCAGGTTCATCGGGCAGCTTTCGACCTTGAAGTGCGGGCCGCGCGCGAAAGCATGCCCGCATTCGGACCGGCTCGACCCGCCGCGAGCGGCATCGAAGACGGATCGAAGGGAGGCCGAGTTAGAGCGGCCGGCATGCGGCCGGGCTCGATACGGCATCCGACGCGGCGAGGTCGCGGCCGGCGCCCGCTTGCGGAGGCACAGGCGCAAGCCGGTCGAGCGCAGAGCCTGGGGCGCAACCCTTGAGCGACGCCGAGGCCGCGGGAACATGGCTTCACGCTTCGAAGGAAGCGCACTCAGACAGAAGGAGTCCCAATGAACGACGCAACGACGCTGGACCGGCCAGTGCAGCCCACCCTCCAGGTGCGGCAGATCGTGCCGGGCCAGAACTACCGGGAGCACTACGACGCGAAGGCCCTTGCCGACCTGCGCGAGCAGGTGAAGGCGGCCGGCGGCATCAAGAGTCCGATCATGGTGCGACCGCATCCCAGCCGGGATGGAGTGTGGGAGATCGTCTACGGCCATCGCCGCTGGATGGTCGCCGGCGAGCAGTACGGCGACACCTACGACATGCCGGTGACCATCGAGGACCTGAGCGATGCCGAGGCGCGGGCGCTCGGCATCATCGAGAACAAGGGGCGAGACAACCCGAGTGCCATCGAGGAAGCCAAGGGCGCCGCCGATCTGCTGCGGTTCAACGCTGGCGACAAGGAGAAGACCGCCAACCAGCTCGGCTGGAAGCCGCGCGAACTGGACAACCGGCTGCTGCTGCTGAACTGCGCGCCGGAGGTCCAGAAGGCCGTCATCGAGCGTCACCCGCACATCAGCATCGGACACGCGGAACTGCTGGCCGGCCTGCCGCAGGACCGCCAGGTCAAGGTGCTGGCCGGCATCCTGCAGCACAAGGTACCGATCGAGGTGTTGAAGAAGCAACTCGGCCAGTACGCCAAGCGGCTGTCCGAGGCCATCTTCGACACGGCGCAGTGCCTGGGCTGTCCGCACAACTCGGCGCAGCAGGCTGCCCTGTTCGACGCCTCCATCGGTGAGGGCTACTGCCAGCACCCGACCCACTACGACGAACTCACGATGGCAGCGCTGGAGGCGCGAGCCGAACCGCTGCGCGAGCGCTTCCAGGTGATCCGGTTCATCAAGCCGGAAGATGGCTTCGTGCCGCTCGCGGTGGCGGCGGATGGCCCCCTGGGCGTGGGCGCAGAGCAGATGGAGGCCTGCAAGGGCTGCGCGAACTTCGGGTGCAGTGTGTCGGCGATTCCGGGCCACTACGGCGAGGTCGCCGAGTCGCTGTGCTTTGATGCTGCGTGCAACAGCACCAAGGTGGCCGCCCGGCGCAAGGCCGAGCGGGCAGCGAGCAAGCCGACCGCGCCGGCGAGGGACACGGCCGGGGCTGGCGACGGCAAGGCCAAGGGCGCCACGACAGCGGTCTCGCCCGCCGAGAGTGCCAAGCCGCGCAATACGGTGCCGGGGAAGGTGGTAGCGCACCGCATCGAGTTCTGGCGCAAGACGGTGGCGAACCAGCTGATGGTCCAGGGCGAGCGCAACTACCGCGTACTGACGGCCCTGGTGCTGGCCCGTGAAACGCGAGCCATCCATGCGGATCGGTATGCAGACGTGGCGGTGAAGCTGGCCGGCATCAAGAAGCCAGCCCTGGGCGATGCTCCCCTGCGCAAGATGCTGGAGCAGTCCGATGCGGTGGACGCGAACGTGCTGGAGGCGCTTGTCAAGGCGGTCACGGCGTCCGCCGCTTACGGCATCGACACCGAAGGGCTCGAGGCGCTGCTGAACTACCTCGAAGTCGACGAGGCGCGGCACTTCACGCTCAACGAGGCCTATCTGGCACTGCTGACGGTGAGCGAACTGGAGTCGCTTGCGGAAGAAATCGGCTTGAAGAAGGCGATGGGCGAGCGCTACGCGAAGGGCAAGGCCGGCAAGCGAAGCGAGTTCATCCAGGCGCTGCTGGCGGTGGAGGGCTTCGCCTACAAGGGCGCGGTGCCCAAGGCGATGCGCTACCCCCGGCGCAAGTTCAAACACGCCGAGCGCGCCGAGCCGGCCGGCGAGTTGAACGCGGCTGCCGATGCGCCCGCGGAACGCCGAGAGGAGGCAGAGCCCGCGCACGCGGCGTGAGCCTCGACAAACGAGGGGTGACCCATAGGATCGATCCGAGGGTCATCCCTCTCGAACAAGGAGATTCAAGCGATGTTCAAGGAACTCTTCCCGCTGGCAGCACAGGGCGCGTTCAGCCTGCTGCTGTCGGCCGACGAGGCCAGCGGCCTCATGACCGTGGTGGTGGTGCCGAAGCACTCGGAGGGCGGCAAGGACGTCCCCGCACTGGCGATGCCGCTCAAGCTCACGGCTGTCCCCGACGAACTGGATGCCGGCTTCGTGCAGGCCGTGCTCAGCTACTCGTCCCATCGCGCCAGCCTGGACGAGCAGGTGGCCGCGACCAACGAAGTGATCGAGGCGGCGAAGGCTGTGGCGGTCAAGAAGGGTGCCGATGCCGTGGCGAAGGCCGGCACCAAGCCCGCGCAGCGCGTCGCAGCAACCAAGACGGCGGCCGGTGACGACGATGCAGACGACGAGCATGGCGGGGACGGCGCCGACGATGCGCCCGCCGCGGTGTCCGGTGTCGCGCCAGCAGCGTCCCCCGCTGCGGGGCCGGGCGTGCCTGACCTCTTCGGTGCGTGATGGGAGGCAACCATGTCCATCGCCGTTGCCGCTCTCGCCCGTTGCTTCAAGTACAACGGGATGACGCTGCCGGACATTCCCGGCATGAGCGTCGAACAGGTCAAGGAGGTCTACGCCGCGCAGTACCCCGAACTGCTGACGGCCGAGGCCCAGGTCGGCGAGGTCGTTCGTGGCGTCCAGGAAATCGCCTTCAAGCGCGCGGTCGGCACCAAGGGCTGAGGACGATCCGGTCGCGCGCTATGCCGCGCGCCTGGACCGGTTCCTCGCGCAGCCCGGAGAGGGCGAGGCCGGAGCCCTTGAAGCCGCAGTGGGCGAGGCGAAACTGGCTTTCGTGAGCAGCATCGTCCACCAGTTTGCCGAAGACGTGCGAGGTCAGCCCCACGGGGATCGACAGGACCGCATGGTGGTACGCGGCGCGCTCCTTCCGCCACTGTTCTAGCCATGTTTCAGCTGCCCGTCGTTGACCCCGGCATTCCCTGCGCGCTGGTGCCACAGGCGTCGCGTCGTCGTGGGGCGCTGCTGGCCCGGACCCTGCTGAACGCCGGCATCGTCGATGCTGCCTTGATGCCGGCGCGGCCGGGGCCAGATCACCTCCGGAATTGCCAGACCGTGCTGGAGGGTTGGGTCCGCCGTGAACTCGGTGCTCTGCGCATGCTCCGGCCGTACTTCGCGCTGAACCTGCGTGAGGCCGGCAGCGATGCCGGGCACGCTGTGGGGCCGTCGTGCACGATCGAGTGGGGCGGCGAGTCCTTCGGCGTGCGCTGCGTGGGGCCGGCACTGGAGTTCCTGGAGCGCCATCAACCCAGGCTTGGCCGCACGGTGCTTCAGGTGCTGGAGCGGCAGGCGTTTCGCACGTTGCCGATCTACACGCCCGCCATCGTCATGGAGTGCGCCAGCGATGTCTACTGGTACGGCGAGTCCGACGAGGACATGGCTTTGGAAGAGGCCTGCGGCGATGACGCCGACGAGCGTAAGGCCATGCGCGACAACATGGTGACGCGGGCGATGTTCGACAGTACGTTTCCAGGCTGGGCGCTCGGGGGTCGGTCGAGGCCGGTTGGCCGACGCACCTTGCAGCACATCGCCGAGTCCGCGTCAGATCGCCGCGTCGCCAACGTGATCGAGAGCCTAATCAGCGTGCTTGGCGTGGACCTGCCCAACTACGACTGGTCCTTCCGGGAGGGGCGCTTCGTCGGCTTCTCGGGCGTACTGGCCTGGGGCCGCGAGGATGAACTCACCACGCGAGTGCTCGACGACTACGAACAGATGGTCTCGGAAAGCGGCGACTACTTCGAGACCTGCGGTGAACTCACGATCCCTGTCGAGGATCACGAGACATTCGCCCGCTGGTTCGACGCCATGCGGCCGTGGTGCCGGGCGACACGGGAGCTGGACGGCTTGATCTGGCAAATCTGCGAGGGAGACTGGTCCGCGAAGTGACCGTGAGAGCAAGGAGTTCCGATGACCCAACCTCAACAAGACGTGAAGTTCAGCGTGACCGAGGAAGGCCCCGCTGAAATGCAACTGCGGCGGGCGATCCTGGTCTACGCGAGCAAGGGCGGTGGAGGTTTCGCGACCGTGCACGACATCGCCGCGAACGAAGGCGGAGGCGCGACGATCTTGCCCGGACGTCCGATGACGGCGTTCGCGGTGTTGCGCTTGGCCCGCAGCTTGATGAAGCGGCAGGACGGCGGGTTCATCCCGGACAGGTTGATCTTCCAGGATTCGGCTGCGATCGCTTGGTGGGTGCCGCCGGGCATGCGACGAATCTGGTTCCGGTGCCCCGAAGACCAACTCATCGCCGGCGAACGCTCCGAGGTCGTCAGCCATCCAGGTCTGGTGTTCTGCGTGACGACCGCGCGCAAGTGGTTTGTCTGGGCGATCAAGGGGGCGGCGCGGCCGAAGGACAGCACGAGGTTGTTCCGTGCGCCGTACTTCAACGTCTGGGAGAGCGGCCAGATTTGCGTGGGCAACGTGGACCTGCCGGAGCGCGCGACGGCCGAGAAGCTCGACGAATGGACCAGCGCGTTCTTCGACAGCTGGTTCACGCATCCCAACGTGCACAGCAACCTCGTACGCTACCGTGGCGGGGCCTACCGGTTCTGGCGCGACATGCTCGACGGCAAGCATGTCGTGTTTCCGGAGCGGACGCTGGTCGACCTCGACCGCACCCTGGGCGAGGCCTTGCAGTCCCGCGGAGCCAAGCATGACGGCTGACCCGCGCGACGTGGCCATCAGGGTCAGTTGCCCGGTGGTCGCCGTGCCCCGGTTCGGCGCGCTGGAGCCGCACGCGAGCGGGCAGCGCATGCTGCTCGCCCGAAACGGCCTGTTCGTGCAGATGAAGACGCCCTGGCTCGATTGCACGACACGGGTCGCGGAGGTCGGCATGCACCTGCCGTACGGGTCGGCGGCCGAGGCCATCACGTTCGCCTTCGGCGTCATTCCCTTGGGATTGCTGGAGCGGTTCATCGCCGCCGCGCGCAGGACGATGCCCAACGAGGCGGCGGGCGCGCTGGTCTACGACGCGCGCAGCGGTGCTTTGCGCCTCGCCATGCATGAGGCCATCGAGGTCGGGCCCGGTCACGTGAGGTACCGGATCGAAGAATTGGCCGCAGACGAGCTTGTCGCAATCGACCTTCACTCACATGGCCGGCTGGGCGCGTTCTGGTCGGGCGAAGACGATCGGGATGACCAGGGCGTGCGGGTCTGCGGTGTCTTCGGCAACCTGGACCGTGAGCGACCCACCGCGAGGTTCCGGCTCGCGCTGAATGGCCTGTTCCGGGAATTGCCTCATCCGTGGGCCGTCGAGCCGGACGGCGCACTGCAGGCATAGAAGAGGCGCCTCGACGCTGAACGCCGAGGCGCCGAAGACGCATCAGGCCTTGCCCAGGGAGGACAAGCAAGGCGGATCGAATGCGCTCCTCATTGTGCACTGCGGCCCGTCGCTGAGCGGCCACCACCGACGAGCTTGCCGATGGCGCGCGCGCCGGGGTTGAAGCGGACGCCTAGTCCACGATCATCTTCGAGAGAGGATCGGATTCGACATGGAACACTGCATCGGGCGAAGCCTGCTGAGCCAGCGGGTGAAGGTCCACCTGGTGGGCGTCGGGGGTAACGGTGCGCAGATGGCCAACTGCCTGGCCCGCTTGGACATCGCGATGCGGGCGCTCGGCCACCCCTACGGCCTGCATGTCACGGCGTTCGATGGCGACCGGGTGAGCGAATCCAACGTCGGGCGGCAGATCTACAGCCCGGTCGACGTGGGGCTGCACAAGGCGGTGGTGACGATCCACCGGCTGAACCAGTATTTCGGCCTCGACTGGGACGCCGTGCCGCGGCACT
>Ga0209369_1000719_pt1 | contig 28048 bp, 27 predicted proteins | sample EBPBio142010_DNA_FD_185865 | JGI IMG/M metagenome (GOLD analysis project Ga0209369, IMG submission 185865) | Wastewater treatment Type I Accumulibacter community from EBPR Bioreactor in Madison, WI, USA - Reactor 1_10/4/2010_ DNA (SPAdes)... | ecosystem: Engineered > Bioreactor > EBPR >... | reverse complement strand
TACGAACGTGCCCGCGACCCCAAGCGCTTCGTGCTGGTGGAAGGCGGCTCGCACCACAACACCAACGCCGTGGGCCAGCCGCAGTACCGCGAGGCGGTGGCCGATCTGTTTGGCCTGGCGCCGCCGGCCGACGGCGACCGGCTGGCCCAAGGCGACGCGCCCGCACGCAACTGACGCGCGGCGCCCTGAGCGCCGCGAGGCCTGTGCTCCAATCGGCGCACCATGGCCGAACGACCGACGATCAAGCTGAAGCCCGGCGCCGCGCCGCGCAACCCGCAACGCCTGCGGGTGCGCGCCACCACCGCACCGCGCAGCAAGGACAACCCCGCCCCCGCCGAGCCGCGAGACGCCCCACCCCCGCGCCGCGCATCGCGCGATGCCGACGCCGCGCGGCGCGAACCGCGCGGCGCCGACGGCCCACGCCGCGCCCCGCGTGCGGCCGATGCCGAGCGGCGCGAACCGCGCCGCGGCCCCGCGCCGGCCCGGCCGCCGCGCCCCGGCCCCAGCCCCGGCTCCGGTACGAAGCCGACCGCCCCGCGGCCCGAGCGCCGACCGCTGCCACCCGCCCGCCCGGTGACGCCCGCTGCGGTCGCGCCGCCGCCGCCGCCGACGGCACCGGTGCGCCGCGCGCCGGGTGACGGCGTGCGGCTTTCCAAGGTGCTCACCGAGCGCGGCATCGCCTCACGCCGCGAGGCCGACGACTGGATCGCCGCCGGCTGGGTGCGCGTGGACGGCGAGATGGCGGTGCTGGGCCAGCGCGTGCGGCCCGAGCAGCGCATCGACATCGACCCGGCCGCGCGCAAGGAGCAGGCGCGCAGCGTGACCATCCTGCTGCACAAGCCCATCGGCTATGTCAGCGGCCAGGCCGAGGACGGCTACCCGCCGGCGGCGACGCTGATCACGCCCGAGCACCGCTGGGACGAGGAAAAGCGCCCCTTCCACCCCGGCCATGCGCGCGGCCTGGCGCCGGCCGGCCGGCTGGACATCGACTCCACCGGGCTGCTGGTACTGACGCAGGACGGGCGCGTCGCCAAGCTGCTGATCGGCGAGCACTCGCTGGTGGAGAAGGAATACCTGGTGCGCGTGACACACGGCTTTGCCGACGGCGTGCCCGACTCGGCCCTGGCGCTGCTGCGCCACGGGCTGGAGCTGGACGGCGAGGCGCTGAAGCCCGCCAAGGTGAGCTGGGCCAACGAGGACCAGCTGCGCATCGTGCTGCAGCAGGGCAAGAAGCGGCAGATCCGCCGCATGTGCGAGGCGGTGGGCCTGAAGGTGACGGGCCTGAAGCGTGTGCGCATCGGCAGCGTGGTGCTGGGCAAGCTGCCGCTGGGGCAGTGGCGTTACCTGCGCGATGACGAACGCTTCTGAGGTGGCGGGCACGGCGGCGCGGGAGCGCATGTCCCCAGGGCTGATCGTCGCGCTGCTGGCGCTGCTGCTGGGCACCCAGCCGATCGCCACCGACCTGTACCTGCCCACGCTGCCCGGGTTGGCGGCAGATTTGCAGTCGCCGATGGGCCGCACGCAGTTGACGCTGTCGGCGCTGCTCTTCGCCTTCGGCTTCAGCCAGCTGCTGCTGGGCCCGGCGGCCGACCGCCTCGGCCGCCGGCCGGTGCTGCTGGTAGGCCTGGGCGTGTTCGTCGTGGCCAGCATCGGCGGCACGCTAGCGCCGCACATCGAAGCGCTGGTGGCTTGGCGCGCGCTGCAGGGCGTGGGTATGGCCGCGGCGGTGGTCTGCGCACGCGCGATGGTGCGCGACCTGTATGCGCCGGCCGACGGCGCGCGCGTGATGTCCAAGGCCCTCACCGGCCTGGGCGTGATCGCGCTGGGCAGCCCGCTGCTGGGCGGCCTGCTGGCCACGCTGCTGGGCTGGCGCCATGCGCTGGCCGCCACCGCGGTGTTCGGCGCGCTGTGCCTGGCGGTGGTGGCGCTGGCCATGACCGAGACGGTGCCGGCGCGCAACCCGCAGGCGCTGCGCATCGCGCCGATGTTCGGGCAATGGGCGCGCATCGTGCGCCACCCCACCTTCACGGCCTGGGCGGCGCTGGTGGCCTGCACCTACGGCGGGCTGTTCGCCTTTCTGGCGGGCTCGTCCTTCGTGTTCATCGAGGTGCTGGGCAGCTCGCGCATGGCCTACGGGCTGTACATCGCCGGCTGTTCGGTGTGCTACATCGCCGGCACCTTCTGGTGCCGACGCTGGCTGCTGGCGCATGGGCTGGCCGGCGCGGTGAAGCGCGGCGCGGCCTTCTCGCTGGCCGGCGGCGTGTCGATGCTGGGCCTGGCCGGGGCCGGCGTGATCAGCCCCTGGGCGATCGCGGTGCCGCAGTTCATCTACAGCTTCGGCCACGGCATCCACCAGCCCTGCGGGCAGGCCGCGGTGGTCGGGCCCTTTCCGCAGCATGCGGGCGCGGCCTCGGCACTGGCCGGCTTCATCCTGTCGGCCACCGCGGTGGCGGTGGGCGCCTGGCTGGGCGTGGTGATGGACGGCAGCGTCTGGCCGCTGGTGTGGACGGTGTCGGCCATGGCCACCGCCACCGCGCTGGTGGGGTGGACGCTGGTGCAGCGGCACGGCGAGGTGAGGTGAGCCCCCTCGGCATCTGCCTAGCCGGCCCCACGGCCAGCGGCAAGAGCGCGCTGGCGCTGCAGCTGGCCGATGCGCTGCATGGTGACGTGGAGTTCATCAGCGTCGATTCCGCGCAGGTCTACCGCGGCATGGACATCGGCACCGCCAAGCCCGACGCGGCCGAGCGCGCGCGTGTGCCGCACCACCTGATCGACCTGCTGGAGCCCGAGCAGGCCTACTCGGCGGCACGCTTCGTGCGCGACGCGACCGAGGCCGCCGCGGCGATCCGCGCGCGCGGCAAGCTGCCGCTGCTGGTGGGCGGCACGATGCTGTACTACAAGGCCCTGCGCAACGGGCTGGATGCGATGCCCGCGGCCGACCCAGCCCTGCGCGCGCAACTCGATGCCCGCGCCGCAGTCGAAGGCTGGCCGGCGCTGCATGCCGAGCTGGCCCGCGTGGACCCGGGCACCGCGCAGCGGCTGGCGCCGAACGACGCGCAGCGCGTCCAGCGCGCGCTGGAGGTGTGGCATACCACCGGCCGGCCGTTGTCGGCCTTCCATGCACGCGAAGGTCAACCCACCCAGGCGGCAAAGTGGCCGATGCTGTCGCTGGAGCCCGCGTCGCGCGCCTGGCTGCACGAGCGCATCGCCATGCGCTTCGACGCCATGCTGGCGGCCGGCTTCGTCGACGAGGTGCGCGCGCTGCGCCAGCGCCCTGCGCTGCGGCCGGAGATGCCGTCGACGCGCTGCGTGGGCTACCGCCAGGCCTGGGCGGCGCTGGATGCCGGCTCGCCGGACGGCCTGCGCGAGGCCGGCATCGCCGCCACGCGGCAGCTGGCCAAGCGGCAGATCACCTGGCTGCGTTCGATGGACGTGCACACGCGCATCGCCTGCGACGAGCCCGGTGCCATGGCGCGGCTGCTCGACGCGCTTCGCCGCCTCAGGGACTGAACAGCACTTCGTTGCCGCTGCCGGCCAGCGCGGCATCGGCGCGCGCGCGGTCGGGCGGCGACAGTGCCTGGTGGTCGCGCCGCAGCCAGGCCAGGCACTTGCCCTGGTACGGGAAGGCCTGCTGCACCCAGGGCTGGCCATCGATGGTGGCCTGCATCTCGGTCTGGCCGGCCTGCAGCGCCTGCGCATTCGCCCGCAGCAGCGGCGCATACAGGCGGCCGCTTTCGCGCAGCAACGCGCGCAGGCTGTCGGGCAGGCGGGCCACGTCCAGCCAGTCGGCCTCGGCCGGCTCCAGGCCCGACAGGTCTTCCATCATCAGCACCCAAGCCACTACGCGCGGTGCGATCTCGCCGGCCAGCGCCATCGGCGTGGGGTCGAAATGCACCAGCTGCGTCAGCTGGCCATAGAGCGCGAAGTCCGACGCGCCGGGCCGGCCGCCCATCAGGAAGCGGTGCACACGGAAGTGGTCTTCCATCGCCAGCAGCACGCGGCGGTAGCCGGCCTCGATGACCGGGCCGGTCTGCGGGTTGGAGCCCACGTAGCGCAGCCGCGGGATCTGCCGGTCGCGCACCGCCTGCGCGGTAGTGGCCAACGCGGCATCGTCGTGCGGCCCGCCGCGCCAGCAGGCCAGCACCTCGCCGGCCTTGCGGATGTCGGCGTCGTACCTCCAGCGGTAGTGGAACATCGCCTTGGTGAGCCACTCGTCGCCGAAGTCCTCGAGCAGCGCGTCGATCAACGCCAGCGCCGGGTCGGCGGGGATCACCGCGCGGCCTTCGAATTCGCCTTCGAAGCGGCGGATCAGCGGCGTCGAATCGGTGACGGCCTGCAGCGCGCCGTCCGGCCCCGGCAGGTAGAAGGTGGGCAACAGCGGCGGCCTGGCCTGCGGCAGGCCGGGGGCGCCGGTGGTCGACAGCAGCAGCCGGTAGGCAATGCGCCGGTAGCGCAGCAGCGCCACCATCTTGCGGGTGTAGGGCGAGCCGGGCGCGCCACTCAGCAGCAGCGGCTCGGTCATGCCTTGGGCACCGGCAGCGTGGGGTTGCGCAGTGCGGTGATGTCGGCCATGCGCGTGCGGATGCGCTGCAGGTGCTCGTCCTGCGCGGGCACGATGTAGTAGCGGTCGTGCAGCACCGCATCGGCCACCGCTTCGGCCACCACGGCGGGGTCGATGCCGGCCTCCAGCGCGGCGCGGAAGCCGGTGGCCCACTGGCGGTCGCGCTCGCCCAGCGTGTCCAGGTCGGTGGGCCCGCCAAAGGCCGCCGGCCGGTTGCGCTCGGCATCCAGGATCTGCGTGCGGATCACGCCCGGGCACAGCACCGAGGCGGACAGCTTCGCGCCGGCCTGCTTGAAGTCCTTGTACAGGCCTTCGGTCAGGCAGGACACCGCATGCTTGGACGCGAAGTACGGGCCGCTGCCGGTCAACAGGCCAGCCACCGACGCGGTGTTGACGACATGGCCTTCGTCGCCGCCGGCCAGCATGCGCGGCACGAAGCTGCGCACGCCGTGCACCACGCCCATCAGGTTGACGGACATCACCCAGTGCCAGTCCTGCAGGCTGTTCTGCCAGGTGGGTTGCAGCAGCGCCGGCGCGGTGACGCCGGCGTTGTTGCACAGCAGGTGCACTGCGCCGAAGCCGGCATAGGCGGCATCGGCCAGGCGCTCGACGCTGGCCGCGTCGGCCACGTCCACCGTCACGGCGATGGCCTGCGCGTCGGCTGCGCGCAGTTGCGCCAGCGCGCGCTGCAGCGCATCGGTCTCGATGTCGGCCAGCACCAGCTTCATGCCGGCCTGCGCGAAGCGCGTGGCCATCGCCAGGCCAATGCCGCTGGCCGCGCCGGTGACCACGGCCACCCGTCCTTGTAACTGCATGCCTCGTCTCCTGTGTGGGCTTCGGGGGTGCCCGGCATTGTGCAGTCTGCACTCCCGCAGGCGCGGGGTTCTGTCCACTTCTGCCACGACAGGCGCTGGCACGGCCCGCAGACTCTCGATCCATGAAACAGCCCGGTTCGCCGGGCGCATCTCTGCAAACCGGAACGTCGTTGGAACCGTAATGAACAAGAAGCTGATCACCCTGGCCACCGCGGCCGTGCTGGCCGCCCCGGCCCTGGCCGCCGACCCCACCGCCAGCCTGAACCGCGGCTGGGTCGAATACGCCGGCAGCGCGCTGGTGGGCAACAACAAGGTGCAGGACGACAAGAACGCCTACTGGATCGACGAAGGCGTGGGCACCTGGATGGGCCAGGCCGTGCGCTCCTGGTATGTGTTCTGGGACCCGAAGAGTCCGCTGCAGCTGAAGGGCAGCATCAACTTCGACCAGCCGATCCTGTTCGTGCACGACGAGAAGGCCGAGCTGAAAGCCACCGCCGCCTTCCAGAACGCCGGTGTGGGCTACGACTACAGCCGAGCGCTGGTGGGTCTGGAAACCGGTGACCGCAAGAACACCAGCTGGGCCGGCCAGACGCTGACGATGAAGTGGAACGCCAGCAACCCCGGCGACCACATCCGCGTGATGACGGCAGTGCCCGAGCCCACCACCTATGCGATGTTCGGCGCCGGCCTGCTGGCGCTGGCCTTCCTGGCGCGCCGCCGCCGCGCCGACTGACAAGCCTCCTCCGACGGGGCTCTGCGAGCCCTGCGTTCGGCCACCCTCGGGTGGCCCTTTTTGCTTTCCGGCCGCGCCGCTGCGGCATCATGCGCGCCCATGCTGCAGCTGCAACACCTGAGCAAGGCCTTCGGCGACACGCCGGTGTTCCGCGATGTCGGCTTCAGCGTGGCGCGCGGCGAGTTCGTCGCGCTGGTCGGCGAATCGGGCGTCGGCAAGTCCACGCTGCTGAACTGCATCGCCGGGCTGGAGCCCCCCGACAGCGGCACGCTCACGCTCGACGGCCGCGACCTGCGCACGCTGGACGAGGACGCGCTGGCCCGCCTGCGCCGCGTGCAGCTGGGCTTCGTGTTCCAGGCCTTCCACGTGCTGCCGCACCTGAGCGTGGCCGAGAACGTGGCTCTGCCACTGCTGCTGCTGGGCCGTCCCGACGAGGCGCGCGTCGACGCGGTGCTCGATGCGGTGGGCCTGCAGGGCCTGCAGGCGCGCATGCCGGCGCAGTTGTCGGGCGGGCAGCTGCAGCGCGTGGCCATCGCCCGCGCGGTGGTGCATGCGCCGGCGCTGATCCTGGCCGACGAGCCCACCGGCAACCTGGACCCGGCCACTGCCGAGCGCGTGCTGTCGGTGCTGGTGGCGCAGGTGCGCGACAGCGGCGCGGCCTGCCTGCTGGTGACGCATTCCGACGCCGCGGCGCAGCGCGCCGACCGCGTGCTGCGGCTCACCGCGTCCGGCGTCGTGAGCTGAGCGGATGCCGCCGCGCGCGCTGTGGCGCCTGAGCTGGCGCGAATGGCAGCACCACCCTTGGCGCCATGCGATGGCGCTGCTGGCGGTGGCGCTGGGCGTGGCGCTGGCCTGGTCGGTGCACCTGATCAACGCGTCAGCGCTGGCCGAGTTCTCGGCCGCGGTGCGCGCCGCCAACGGCGAACCCGACCTGAGCCTGCGCGCCCCGCGCGAAGGCTTCGACGATGCGCTGTTCGAGCGCGTGGCGCAGGCCGAGGGCGTGCGCGCCGCCAGCCCCTTGCTGGAGCTGGACACCTATGCGCGCGGCCCGCGCGGCGAGCGCGTGGCGCTGCACGTGGTGGGCATCGATGCGCTGAGCATCTACACGATGGCACCGCAGCTGCTGCCGCGGCCGGCCGAGGGCGAAGGCGCCTTTGCCACGCTGGACCCGCAGCGCGTGTTCCTGAACCCGCGGGCGCGCGAGCTGCTGGGCCTGCAGCCGGGCGACAAGCTGACGCTGCGCGCCGGGCCGCAGTGGATCGAGCTGCAGGTGGCCGGCGACGTGCCGGCCGCCGGCGCGCCGCTGGCGGTGCTGGACATTGCCGGCGCGCAAGCGCATTTCGGCCTGGCCGGGCGGCTGACGCGCATCGACCTGCAGCTGCAGCCGGGCGCCGAAGCGCGCCGCGTGCTCGAGGCGCTGACGCTGCCGCCGGGCGTGCAGCCGGCGGTGGCCGACGATGCCGAGCAGCGGCTGTCGACGCTGTCGCGTGCCTACCGCGTCAACCTCACCGTGCTGGCGCTGGTGGCGTTGTTCGTCGGCGCCTTCCTGGTCTATTCGGTGGTGGCGCTGTCGCTGGCGCAGCGCACGCCGGCCTTCGCGCTGCTGGGCGTGCTGGGGCTTACCGCGCGCGAGCGCCGCGTGCTGGTGCTGGCCGAATGCGCGGCGCTGGGCGCGGCCGGCAGCCTGCTGGGCCTGCTGCTGGGCACGGCGCTGGCCGCGGCCGCGCTGCGCTGGCTGGCCGGTGACCTGGGCGGCGGCTACTTCCCCGGCATCGCCCCGGCGCTGCGCTGGGACGCGCCCGCCAGCCTGGGCTTCCTGCTGCTGGGCACGCTGTCGGCGCTGGTGGGCGGCTGGATGCCGGCGCGCCGCGCCGAGGCGCTGGCGCCGGCGCAGGCGCTGAAGGGCCTGGGCGACCCGAAGCCGCCGCCCTCGCCCGCCTGGCCGGGCCTGTTGCTGCTGGCCGTGGGCGTGGTGCTAGCCTTCGCGCCGCCGGTGGGTGGGCTGCCGCTGGCGGCTTACTTGTCGGTGGCGGCGCTGCTGTTCGGCGGCGTGGCGCTGGTGCCGGCCGTCGTGCAGGCGCTGCTAGCTGCGCTGCCGGCCAGCCGCCAGGCGCTGGTGCTGCTGGCGGTGCAGCGCGCCCGCTTCCAGCGCCACACCGCCGGCGCCGCGGTGGCCGGCGTGGTGGCCAGCCTGGCCTTGTCGGTCGCGCTGACGGTGATGGTCACCAGCTTCCGCGGCGGCGTGGCCGCCTGGCTGGACCAGGTGCTGCCCGCCGACCTGTATGCACGCAGCGCCGGCAGCAGCCTGGCCGCCGACCAGGCCTGGCTGGAGCCGGCCTTCGTCGAGGCCGTGGCCGCGCTGCCCGGCGTGCAGCGCGTGGCGGCCTCGCGCGTGCGGCCGCTGCAGTTGCTGCCCGACCGACCGGCGGTGACGCTGATCGCGCGGCCGCTGGCCGACCCGGCGCGCGACCTGCCGCTGGTGGGCCCGCCGTTGTCGCCCACCCCTGGAGAGACCGGCGTGTACCTGAGCGAGGCCGCGGCCACGCTGTACGCCAAGCAGCCCGGCCAGCTGATCGAGCTGCCGGTGGGCCGCGTGGCCGGCGAGCGCCAGGCCTTCCGCGTGCTGGGCGTGTGGCGCGACTACGCGCGGCAATTCGGCACCGTGGCGATGGATCTGGCGGCCTACCGCGCGCTGACAGGCGACGAGCGCATCAACGACCTGGCGCTGTGGTTCGCGCCCGGTGCCGATGCGGCGCAGATCCAGGCGCAGCTGCGCGCGCTGGGCGATGCGCCAGGGCTGCTGGAATTTGCCGCCACGCCGGAGCTGCGCGCGCTGTCGCTGGCCATTTTCGACCGCAGCTTCGCCGTCACCACTTACCTGCAGGCGGTGGCCATCGGCATCGGGCTGGTGGGCATCGCCGCCAGCCTGTCGGCGCAGGTGCTGGCGCGGCGCAAGGAATTCGGCCTGCTGGCGCACCTGGGGCTGACGCGCCGGCAAATCATCGGCGTGGTGGCCGGCGAAGGCGCGGCCTGGCTGGCCGCCGGCACGCTGCTCGGGCTGGGGCTGGGGCTGGCCGTCAGCGTGGTGCTGGTGCACGTGGTCAACCCGCAGAGCTTCCACTGGACGATGCAGTTGCTGCTGCCCTGGGGCCCGCTGGCCGCGCTGTGTGCCGCGGTGCTGGCAGCGGGCATTGGCACGGCGGCCTTTGCGGCGCGCGGTGCGGCGTCGCGCGGCGCGCTGCTGTCCGTCAAGGAGGACTGGTAGCCATGCAGCGCCGCGACTGTCTGGCGCTGCTGCCGCTGCTGTGGCCCGCCTTGCCGCGGGCCGCGCCTGACGACGAGGCGGTGCGCCGCGGCCGCGTGCTGCGCTTCCCGCGCGATCATGGCGCGCACCTGTCGGCTGCCATCGAGTGGTGGTACGTCACCGGCGAGCTGCTGGCCGAGGGCGGTGCGCGCTATGGCTTCCAGATCACCTTCTTCCGCAGCCGCACCGGCTTGGCCGAAGCACTGGACAGCCGCTTCGCGGCGCGGCAACTGCTGTTTGCCCATGCGGCGCTGACCGACCTGGGCGCGCGCCGGCACCTGCATGCGCAGCGCATCGCGCGCTGGTCGGGCGACCCGGCGGCGCCGCTGGCGCGCGCGGCGCTGGACGACACCGACCTGAAGATCGGCGACTGGACGCTGCAGCGCCAGGACGTGGCCGGCCTCAGCCGCTACCAGACAGGCTTCGGCCACAGCGGCGGCCCCGACGCCTTCGAGCTGGCGCTGACGCTGGCGGCCACGCAGCCGCCGCTGCTGCAGGGCGAGGCAGGCTTCTCGCGCAAGGGGCCCGACGAGGCCCAGGCCAGCCACTACGTCACCGAGCCGCAGCTGGCGGTGCAAGGCACGCTGCGCCTGGCCGGCCGCGCGCTGCCGGTGCGCGGCCGCGCCTGGCTGGACCACGAGTGGAGCGACACGCTGATGCACCCCCAGGCCGTCGGCTGGGACTGGATCGGCATGAACCTGGACGACGGCGCGGCGCTGACCGCCTTCCAGCTGCGCCGCGCCGACGGCAGCGCGCTGTGGGCCGGCGGCAGCTACCGCAGCGCCGACGGCCGGCTGCAGGCCTTTGGTGCAGATGTGGTGCGCTTCGTGCCGGGCCGGTTGTGGGCCAGCCCGTCCTCGGGCGCGCGCTACCCGCTGCAGTGGACGGTGGACACGCCTGCCGGCCGCTTCGAAGTGCAGGCGCTGCTCGACGCACAGGAGCTGGACAGCCGCGGCAGCACCGGCACGGTGTACTGGGAAGGCCTGAGCGAGCTGCGCGATGCGCAGGGCCGGCGCGTGGGCAGCGGCTACCTGGAGATGACCGGCTACGCCGGCCGGCTGCGGCTGGGCGACTAGGAGCGTGGGCGGCAGAAATCGGTACCCGCGTTGGGTTCGAATCGGGGCGAAGGCAAGGCGCAGCGCGCAGCCCGGGCTGGACGCCCGGGCAAGCGGTGCAACGCCGCATGCGCCCCGATTCGAGCCCAACCCGAAGGGCCGGGGTACTCAAGACCGCTGGCGGGTGTTGCGCCGCTTGCGCGGGCGTCCAGCCCGCGCTGCGCGACGCGCCTACGCCAGCGGTCTTGGCCACCCCGGCGCGGGCACCGATTTCTGCCGCCCACGCTCCTAGGGCCGGCGCGCGCGCGGCCCGCCCTGGGCCTGCGAGGGTGGCCGCACCGGCGTGGCCCGCGGCTGGATCGGCGCGGCGCGCACGCAGTTGCGGCCGGCTTCCTTGGCCGCCTGCAGCGCGGCCTGGGCGTCCTGCATCAGCGCGTCCAGTGTCACGTGGGCGGCGCCCACCGACGCCACGCCGATGCTGACGGTGCTGCTGACACCGCCGGTCTGCCAGCGCAGCGTGTGGCCGGCGACGCGCTCGCGGATGCGCTCGGCCACGTCCAGCGCGCCCATCGGGTCGGTGTTGGGCAGGTAGACGGCCAGCAGCTCGGGCCCGAAACGGGCCAGCAGGTCGGGCTGGCGCAGCGACTGCGTGACCAGCCGGGTGATGTCGCGCAGCAGCGCATCGCAGCAGGCGCCGCCGTGGCTGGACTTCAGCGACTTGAACTGGTCGGCATCGATCATCAGCACCGCGCCGTCTTCGGCATAGCGCCGGCAGCGCGCCCATTCGCGCTCGGCCACCTGCAGGAAGTGGCGGCGGTTGTGCGCGCCGGTCAACTCGTCCTTGGTGGCGTTGACGCTGTGGCGCTGGCGGGCAGCGTCCAGCTGGAACATCAGCTGCAGCAGCCAGGCCGACAGGAAGGGCGACAGCAGCAGCGCCATCGAGCCGGCGATCAACAGCGCCATCGGCTTGGGGCCATGGCCGCTGAGCCACAGCGCCGCCTGGGTGAGCCCCAGCACGCCCAGCACCAGCAGCAGGCTCAGCCCGGCCAGCGAAGGCAGGAAACCCAGGCGCAGCGCCAGCGCCGTTATGCGGCGCATCCAGCGGGGTTCTGCGGCGGGGTCGAACATGGGATCAATGATGGCGCATTCGGGCGCAGGTGTCGCCCCTAGATTCGACCACAAAGCCCGCGGGCCGGCCGGGCCGCCCGACGGGCGGCGTGAATTTCCGCCGCAGCGGTGGCGCCGGGCCGGCGCCGGTGGGCCGCATAGACTCGTGCCCATGCCACAAGAAGATGCCCGCGCCGCGGGCCGTTCGCCGCGCTCGCTGTCCGGGCTGCTGCCCTTTCTGCGCCCCTACCGCGGGCGCATCGCGCTGGCGTTGCTGTTCCTGGTGATGGCGGCGGCCAGCACGCTGGCCTTTCCGATCGCGCTGAAGGCGCTGATCGACCACGGCCTGGTCAGCAGCGACCCCGGCGAACGCGTGATGGCGCTGCGCCCGTACTTCCTGGGCCTGTTCGGCGTGGGTGCGGCGCTGGGCCTGTTCTCGGCGGCGCGCTTCTACATGGTCAGCTGGCTGGGCGAGCGCATCACCGCCGACCTGCGCAGCGCCGTCTATGCCCATGTGGTGGAGCAGAGCCCCGAGTTCTTCGAGCGCACGCAGACCGGCGAGGTGCTGAGCCGGCTGACCACCGACACGACGCTGGTGCAGACGGTGGTGGGCTCGTCCTTGAGCATGGGCCTGCGCAACACGGTGATGGGCCTGGGCGCGCTGCTGATGCTGGTGATCACCAACCCCTGGGTGATGACGCAGGTGCTGGCCATGCTGGTGCTGGTGGTGCTGCCCAGCCTGTATTTCGGCCGCCGCGTGCGGCGGCTCAGCCGCGCCAGCCAGGACCGCGTGGCCGATTCCAGCGCCATCGCCGCCGAGGTGCTGAACGCGATTCCCGTGGTGCAGAGCTACGTGCAGGAAGGGCGCGAGTCGGCGCGCTTCGCCGAATCGACCGAACACGCCTTCGAGGTGGCGCGCAAGCGCACGCGCGTGCGCTCGCTGCTGGTGGGCTTCATCATCACCGCCACCTTCGGCGCGCTGCTTTGGGGCCTGTACCAGGGCACGCAGGCGGTGATGGAAGGCCGCATCAGCGCCGGCCACCTGGGGCAGACCGTGGTCTACGTGATCATCCTGGTGGGCAGCGTGGCCGTGCTGTCCGAGGTGTATGGCGACCTGCTGCGCGCGGCCGGCGCCACCGAACGGCTGATGGAACTGCTGGCCGCGCGTTCCACCGTCGTGGACCCGCCGAACCCGCAGCCGCTGCCGCCGGTGCGCGGCGGGTCGTCGGCCCGGCTGGTGGACGTGCGCTTCCACTACCCGTCGCGGCCCCGGCACGACACGCTGCGCGACTTCAGCCTGGACATCGCGCCGGGCGAGACCGTGGCGCTGGTGGGCCCCAGCGGCGCCGGCAAGAGCACGGTGCTGCAGCTGCTGCTGCGCTTCTACGACGTGCAGGCCGGCCGGGTGGAGATCGACGGCGTGCCGGTGGCGCAGGCCGCGCTGGCCGCGCTGCGCGGGCGGATCGGCATCGTGCCGCAGGACAGCGTAATTTTCTCGACCAGTGCGCTGGAGAACATCCGCTACGGCAAGCCCACGGCCAGCGACGATGAGGTCATTGCCGCCGCCAAGTCGGCCTTTGCGCACGAATTCATCAGCGCGCTGCCCGAGGGCTACCACAGCCACCTGGGCGAACGCGGCGTGCGCCTGTCCGGCGGGCAGCGGCAGCGCATCAGCATCGCCCGCGCGATGCTGAAGAACCCGCCACTGCTGCTGCTGGACGAGGCCACCAGCGCGCTGGACGCCGAGAGCGAGCGCATGGTGCAGGCCGCGCTGGAGGCGGCGATGCGCGGCCGCACCACGCTGGTCATCGCCCACCGGCTGGCCACCGTGCTGCGAGCCGACCGCATCGTGGTGATGGAGGCCGGGCGCATCGTGGACATCGGCACGCATGCCGAACTGGTGGCGCGTGGCGGGCTTTACGCGCGGCTGGCGGCGATGCAGTTCGAGCTGCAACCCGCCGCGGCACAAGCCGATCCCGCATAATCCATGCGCATGATTCTTGGGGGCTGGCCATGCTGCGATTCGACAAGTCCGCGAAGCGATCCGCCAACCTGAGCCTGAACGCCCAGGTGCTGGACATGGCACGCGAGCTGGGCATGAACATCTCGGCCACCGTCGATGCGTTGTTGGCCGAAGAGGTGCGCAAGCGCTACTGGGAACGCTGGAACGAAGAGAACAAGGCCGCCATCGAGCACTACAACGCCCGCATCGAGCGCGAAGGGCTGCCGCTGGCACGCTATCGCAGCTTCATGAAGGGCCGCTGATGCCGCGCTTCGATGTGTATGCCAACCCGGAAGTGGCCGAGCGCAAGCTCACGCCCTACCTGATGGATCTGCAGAACAACCACATCGACCACCTGGCCACGCGGGTGGTGGTGCCGCTGCGGCGCGAGGTCGCCTTCGGCCCGCGGGCTCGCTACCTGAACCCGATGTTCTCGATCGGCGGCGACAATGTGGTGATGGACACGGCTGCGCTGGGCGCCGTGCCCTTGAGCGAGCTGCGCAAGCCGGTCGCCAACCTCGGCACACATCGAGCCGAGGTGCAGGAAGCCCTCGATACCCTCTTTGGAGCCTACTGACTTGTCCCGCCCGACCCGCAGCCAGTACGAAGACTTCATGCGCCATGTGTTCGAGCACGGCGTGGCCAAGGCCGACCGCACCGGCACCGGCACGCGCAGCGTGTTCGGCCACCAGATGCGCTTCGACCTGAACGAAGGCTTCCCGCTGGTCACGACGAAGAAGGTGCACTTCAAGAGCATCGCGCTGGAACTGCTGTGGTTCCTGCGCGGCGATGGCAACGCCCGCTGGCTGCAGGAACGCGGCGTCAGCATCTGGGACGAATGGGCGAACCCGGAGACTGGCGACCTGGGCCCGGTGTACGGCGTGCAGTGGCGCAGCTGGCCGACGCCCGGCGGCGGCCACATCGACCAGATCGCCGAGGTGGTGAAGCAGCTGAAGTCCAACCCCGACAGCCGGCGCATCATCGTCAGCGCCTGGAACGTGGCCGAGCTGCCGAAGATGGCACTGCTGCCCTGCCATGCCTTCTTCCAGTTCTACGTGGCCGAGGGCCGCTTAAGCTGCCAGCTCTACCAGCGCAGCGCCGACATCTTCCTGGGCGTACCCTTCAACATCGCCAGCTATGCGCTGCTGACGCACATGCTCGCGCAGCAGTGCGATCTGCAGGTGGGCGACTTCATCTGGACCGGCGGCGACTGCCACATCTACGACAACCATGTCGAGCAGGTGCGCACACAGCTGGCGCGCACGCCCTACCCGTACCCGACGCTGCACATCCAGCGCCGGCCGCCGACGATCTTCGACTACCAGTTCGAGGACTTCGAGGTGCAGGACTATCAGCACCACCCGCTGATCAAGGCACCGGTGGCGGTGTGAAGCTGGCCCTGATTGCCGCCGTGGCGCGCAACGGCGCGATCGGCCGCGATAATGACCTGCTGTGGAAAGAGCCGCTGGACCAGCGGCACTTCGTGGCCACCACGCGCGGCCACGCGGTGGTGATGGGCCGCCGCACGTGGGACTCGCTGCCGCCGCGCTTCAGGCCGCTGCCGGGCCGGCGCAACATCGTCGTCAGCCGCAGTGCCGGCTTCGATGCACCTGGCGCCGAGGTCGTGCCCAGCCTGGACGACGCGCTGCAGCGTGTGGCCGGCGAGCCGCGCGTCTTCGTGATCGGCGGTGCGCAGCTTTATGCGCAGGCGCTGCCGCGGGCCGACGAGCTGGTGCTGACCGAGATCGATGCCGATCTGGAAGGCGACGTGCATTTCCCGGCCTGGGATCGCAGCGCCTTCGAAGAACACACGCGTGAGGCGCATGTCGGCGCCGACGGCACGCGCTTCGCCTTCGTCACCTACCGCCGCCGCACGCCATGAAGCTTGCCACCTGGAACGTCAATTCGCTGGCCGTGCGCCTGCCGCAGGTGCTGGACTGGCTGCAGCAGCATCCCGTCGACGTGCTGGTGCTGCAGGAGACCAAGCTCAGCGACGACAAGTTTCCGACTCCAGAGATCGAGGCGGCCGGCTATCACGTGGCCTTCCACGGGCAGAAGACCTACAACGGCGTGGCCCTCCTGTCGCGCGGCGACGTGGCGGCGCAGGTGCAGAAGAACATTCCCGGCCTGGAGGACGAACAGGCACGCGTGATCGCCGGCAGCGTGGGCGGCCTGCGCGTGATCGGCGCCTACTTCCCCAACGGCCAGGCACCCGACAGCGACAAGTTCCAGTACAAGATGCGCTGGCTGCAAGCGCTGCAGGACTGGCTGCGCGAACAACTGGCCGCGCACCCGCGCCTGGTGCTGATGGGCGACTTCAACATTGCGCCCGACGACCGCGACGTCTACGACCCGGTGGCCTGGGCCGGCCAGATCCACTGCACACCGGAAGAGCGCGCACATTTCCGGGCGCTGCTGGGCCTGGGGCTGGTGGATGCGTTCCGGCTGTTCGAACAGCCACCAAAGAGCTGGTCGTGGTGGGACTACCGCAATCTGGCCTTCCGCAAGAACCAGGGTCTGCGCATCGACCACATCCTGGTCAGCCAGGCGCTGCAGCCTGCGGTGCAGGCCTGCACGATCGACAAGCTGCCGCGCAAGAACGAACGCCCCAGCGACCACGCGCCGGTGGTGGTGGAGCTGAGCGACGGAGGCGGGTCAGCCGGCGCGGCGGCGCCGTGACACCAGGCCCAGGCCGGCCAGGCCCAGGGCCATCAGCGCGTAGGTACCCGGCTCGGGGATCGTCGGCACCGAGTTGACGCCGATGCGGATGCGATAGCCGCCGTCGTTGTCGTCATAGGCCCCGGGGGCGCCACCGAAGGCGAAGCCGTCGGGAATGCCCAGCGCCAGGCGGGTGGCGCCGGTCGGCGCGATGAAGGTCTGGAACACGCCACCCGAGGTTTTGCCGTCGCCGATGTAGAACACCTGCCCCAGCGCAGGGCTCAGCGACGCGAACTCGGTCGTCAGTCCGGTAGGCGTGAAGTCCAGGCCAGCTGGCGCCACGCCGTTGGGGACGGTTTCGCTGAGGAACACACCCACCAGCGGCCCCTGCGGGCCCGCGTAGGAACTGATGCCGCCAAAGGCGGTCAGGGCGCTTCCGGAAGCGGTATTGCCGGACGGCCCGAAAATCGAACCACCGAGACCAAGAAAGAAGCTGACACCACCGACGGCCGGGTCCAGGGCGCGGACCACATCCCCGCCCGTGACAGGGATGATCGACGGCAGGGTTTCGAGGATCTCTTCCGGTGTAGAGAAACCATGTCGACCCAGACCGCCTGGCCAATCCAGGTTCGCCGCCGGGATGACCAGATCGGTACGCCCCGCCAGCCAGATCGCGTCGGACCCGTCGATGCTGACCGTGTAGACCTGCGCTTGTGCCGACCCGGCCGCCAGTGCCGCCGTCGCACCCAAAGCCAGGGCCGTGCTCTTCCAATACCGCATTGCGCGCTCCTCCTGTTGATGTTCGGAAGAGTCTGGGCCCGCGCCGGTGTGCGGCGCCATCCCCGATCCAAGGGGTCAATCGTCCAGCCCCAGTTCCTGGATCTTGCGCGTGATGGTGTTGCGGCCGATGCCGAGTTTCTGCGCGGCTTCGATGCGCCGCCCGCGCGTCACTTCCAGCGCGGTGTGGATCATCTGCCCCTCGAACTTGCGCGACAGCGTGTCCCACACGTCGGGCACGCCGGCTTCGAGCAGGCCGCGGGCCTCGCGCTCCAGGTCCATCAGCCAGACGGCGCCGTGGGCAGACATGTCGGCCAGGGGCTCGGCCAGCACCGGCGCCGGCGGCATTGGCACGGCGCTGGGCACCGACGGCCGTGCGCCATCAACCGGCGTGGCCACCGGCCGCGCCGCCGCGTCATCGCGGGCCAGCAATTCAGGCGGCAGGTCCTTGGCCTCGACCACCTGCGACGGCGCCATCACCGTCAGCCAGTGGCACAGGTTTTCCAACTGGCGCACGTTGCCGGGGAAGTCGAAGGCCATCAGCCGCTGCAGCGCTTCGTCGGTGATGCGCTTGGCGTCCACGCCCAGTTCCTTGGCGCTCTTCTGCAGGAAGAAGCGCGTCAGCATGGAGATGTCCTCGCGCCGCTCACGCAGCGCGGGCAGGCGCAGTCGGATCACGTTCAGCCGGTGGAACAGGTCTTCGCGGAAGGTGCCTGCGCGCACCCGCTCTTCCAGGTTCTGGTGGGTGGCAGCGATGACGCGCACGTTGCTCTTCAGCGGCTGGTGGCCGCCGACGCGGTAGAACTGCCCGTCGCTCAGCACGCGCAGCAGGCGCGTCTGCAGGTCGAAGGGCATGTCGCCGATCTCGTCCAGGAACAGCGTGCCGCCGTCGGCCTGCTCGAAGCGGCCACGCCGCATGGTCTGCGCGCCGGTGAACGCACCGCGCTCATGGCCGAAGAGTTCGCTTTCCAGCAAGTCCTTCGGGATGGCCGCGGTGTTGATGGCGACGAAGGGCCCGTTGGCCCGCGGGCTGTGCTTGTGCAACGCACGCGCCACCAGTTCCTTGCCCGAGCCGCTTTCGCCAGTGATCATGACCGTGACGGTGCTCTGGCTCAGGCGCCCGATGGCGCGGAACACGTCCTGCATCGCCGGGGCCTGGCCCAGCATCTCGGGCATCGGCGCGGCGGCGGTGTCGCGCACTTCCTCGCGCAGGCTTTCTTCCACCGCGCGGCGGATCAGTTCCACCGCCTTCGGCACGTCGAAGGGTTTGGGCAGGTACTCGAAGGCGCCGCCCTGGAAGGCGCTGACCGCGCTGTCCAGGTCGGAGTAGGCCGTCATGATGATCACCGGCAGCCCGGGCAGCCGCGCCTTTACCTTGCTCAGCAAATCGATGCCCGATCCACCCGGCATGCGGATGTCGCTGACCATCACCTGCGGCTCGTCTTCGTCCAGCGCGGCCAGCACTTCGCGGGCACTGGCGAAGCTGCGCACCTGGAACTGTTCGCGCGCCAGGGCCTTCTCGAGCACGAAGCGAATCGAGTGGTCGTCGTCGACGATCCAGATGGGTTTCATGCGGGCAGCTTAGGTCAGGTTCAGGGCAAGGGGATGACGATCTTGAAATTGGTCCGTCCGGGAGTGCTGTCGAATTCGATCGTGCCCTGGTGTTGCTGCACGAAGGTCTGCGCCAGGGTGAGCCCGAGCCCCGAACCGCCATCGCGCCCCGACACCAGCGGGTGAAAGATGCGGTCCCTGATGGACTCGGGCACGCCGGGCCCGTTGTCCTGTACATGCAATTCCAGTGCCAGTCGATGCCGCTGCTTGCCGATGGTCAGTTGACGAGCAATGCGCGTGCGCAGCACGATGCGCGCGCTGCCGGCGGCAATCTGCTCGGCCAGTGCCTCGGTGGCGTTGCGCACGATGTTCAGCACGGCCTGGATCAGTTGCTCGCGGTCGCCGCGGAACTCGGGGATCGATGTGTCGTAGTCACGCTGGACGTCCAGGCCCTTGGGGAACTCCGAGCTGATCAGCAGGCGCACGCGCTCGCAGACCTCGTGGATGTTGACGTCGCCCACCACGTGCGGCTTGCGGTGCGGCGCCAGCAGCCGGTCCACCAGCGCCTGCAGGCGGTCGGCCTCGTGGATGATGACCTGCGTGTATTCACTGAGGCCGCGCGCCGCGCCGCTGCGGCTGCCGCGCCCGGCCATGCCCAGCGCGCCGCGCACGCGGGCGCCGGTGCTGCGCGTGTTCAGCTCCATCTCCAGCAGCTGCGCCGCGCCGCGGATGCCGCCCAGCGGGTTCTTGATCTCGTGCGCCAGGTTGCGCAGCAGCTCCTTGTTGGCCTGCGCCAGGCCCAGCGCGCGCTCCTCGCGGTCCTGCCGGGTCTGCTGCTCGATCTCGACGATCTCCAGCAGCACCCAGCCCTCCTGGTCCATCTGGCTGACGCTGACACGCACCAGCAGCGGCTCCGAAGAGCCCAGCGGCGCGCGCTTCAGCTGCGCCTCGAAGCGGCCGCTGGTGACCTCGTCGCGCTGCAGCGCCAGCAGCGTCTCGCGCATCGGCAGCGGGTCGACGAACCAGTCGAGCACGTTGCCGCGCAGCAGCGCCCGGCGCGACACGGCGACGGCGTTCTCCAGCGTGCTGTTGGCCAGCAGGCAGTGGCCGTCGCTGCGCGCGATGGCCACCATCGTGCCCAGCTGATCGAAGGCCTCGTAGTGCGGCGGTGGCAGGTCGCGGTTCATGCCGGCCTCCCGGCCCGCGGCCTCAGGGCGCCGGCAGCTTGGCCAGCTCGCGCTTGATGGCAGCGATGTCGCCTTCCTTGCGGGCGATGCTGCTCTTCAGGTCGGCCACGCGATCCAGGTACTTCTGGTAGTTGCGCTCGTTGCCCATGCGCTCGGGCTCGCCGTTGTTGTATTCCTTGCGCAGCTCGGCCAGGCGTTCTTCCTCGCGGCGCAGCTCGCCTTCCAGGATGCGCCGCGAATCGGTGTCGCGCGCCCGCTGCGCGGCCGGGTCCACCCGGGCTTCCGGCGGCCGCGGGCCCGAAGGCGCCGCCGCAGGCGACGCCGGCCGCGGCGTGGGCGGCCGGCCCTGGATGACCGTGATCGGCGAACCCTCGATGACCTTGCAGCCCTGGTCGGCCGCCTGCTTGGCCGACAGCTCGCGGTCGCTGGTGTAGACGTTGCCCGGGCACTTGTAGACGATGGTCGACGGTGCCTGCGCCGGCGCTGCCGGGGCCAGCGCCGCCAGCGCCAGGGCCGCAAGCAGGGGAAGCCGGTGTCGAGTCATGGGCGAGCCTTCGTGCCGAGCCAGGGTCGGGCGCGATTCTCGCGCACCGCGAAAGCCCTCGATCCAATGAAAAGGGGCGGCCCAGGGCCGCCCTTCGTGTTGCCATGAGCTTCAGGTTCAGAGGCTGTAGTACATGTCGAACTCGACCGGATGGGTCGTCATGCGGAAGCGCTGCACTTCCTGCATCTTCAGTTCGATGTAGGCGTCGATGTACGCATCGGTGAACACGCCGCCCTTGGTCAGGAACGCACGGCCCTTGTCCAGGTATTCCAGGGCCTGGTCCAGGCTGTGGCAGACGGTCGGGATCTTCGCGTCTTCTTCCGGCGGCAGGTGGTACAGGTCCTTGGTGGCAGCCTCGCCCGGGTGGATCTTGTTCTCCACACCATCCAGGCCGGCCATCAGCAGCGCGCTGAAGGCCAGGTACGGGTTGGCCGAGGGGTCCGGGAAGCGCGCCTCGACGCGGCGGCCCTTCGGGTTGGCCACGTAGGGGATGCGGATCGAGGCCGAGCGGTTCTTGGCCGAGTAGGCCAGCTTCACCGGCGCCTCGAAGCCGGGCACCAGGCGCTTGTAGCTGTTGGTGCCGGGGTTGGTGATGGCGTTCAGCGCGCGGGCGTGCTTGATGATGCCGCCGATGTAGTACAGCGCGAACTCGCTCAGGCCGGCATAGCCGTCGCCGGCGAACAGGTTCTTGCCGTCCTTCCACACCGACTGGTGCACGTGCATGCCGCTGCCGTTGTCACCGACGATCGGCTTGGGCATGAAGGTCGCCGTCTTGCCATAGGCATGGGCCACGTTCTGGATCACGTACTTCTGCAGCTGCGTCCAGTCGGCGCGCTGCACCAGCGTGCTGAACTTGGTGCCCAGCTCCATCTGGCCGGCGTTGGCCACCTCGTGGTGGTGCACTTCGACCGGGATGCCCAGCGATTCGAGCACCAGGCACATTTCAGACCGCATGTCCTGGAAGCTGTCGACCGGCGGCACCGGGAAGTAGCCACCCTTGACGGCCGGCCGGTAGCCCGAGTTGCCGTGCTCGTATTCCTTGCCGGTGTTCCAGGCAGCCTCTTCGGAATCGATCTTGACGAAGCAGCCGGACATGTCCACCTGCCAGCGCACGCTGTCGAAGACGAAGAACTCGGGTTCCGGGCCGAAGTAGGCCGCATCGCCCAGGCCCGAAGCCTTCATATAGGCCTCGGCGCGCTTGGCCAGCGAGCGAGGGTCACGCTCGTAGGGCTTGCCGTCGGTGGGGTCGATGACGTCGCAGGTCAGGATCAGCGTCGGCTCTTCGAAGAAGGGGTCGACGTTGGCGGTGTTGGGGTCGGGCATCAACGTCATGTCCGACGCTTCGATACCCTTCCAGCCGGCGATCGACGAGCCGTCGAAGGCATGGCCGCTGCTGAACTTGTCCTCGTCGAAGGCCGAGACCGGCACCGAGACGTGCTGTTCCTTGCCGCGGGTGTCGGTAAACCGGAAGTCGACGAACTTGATCTCGTTTTCCTTCACCATCTTCATCACGTCGGCAACAGTCTTTGCCATCTGGGCTCTCCTAGCTTTCGAATGAGGGGGATTTCTTGGGGGTGGGGAGATGTTGGCTTGCGGGGAAACCCCCGGTAAAGCGCAGGCGAATGTAGCAGAAAGCATGCCCGCGACCGGGCCGCCGCCAGGGCCTTGTCTGGCGTGGGGCGCCGCGGGATGCACCAGACCGGCGCACCGTCAGCGACCGCCGGAATGCACCAAACTGGTTCACATTGGTGCGTTAGCGCACCAATTCAGGACCCAGGTCCGCTGCCAGTGCATCCAGGCCCTGCCGAAGCACCAGGAAGGCGTCGTCCACCCGCGCCGGCGGGCCCTTGACGCCCAGTTCGATGTGGCGGCCGTGCACATGCTGCTCGTCCACGCAGGGCAGGCTGAAGACCTTGATGTCCGGGAAGCGCTGCTCCACCGCCTCCATCAGCGGCGTCAGCGCCGCCTCGGCCGCACCGCGCACGATCACGGCCCGCTCGCGCTGCCGCTGCCGCCCGTGCAGTGCCCGGTAGCGGGTGTCCAGCAGCGTCTCGATCATCGGCCAGGCCATCACCGGGAAGCCCGGCAGGAAGTGAACCTCGCCGACCGAGAAGCCGGGGATCTTGTTGTAGGGGTTGGGAATCAGCGCCGCGCCTTCGGGAAAGTAGCCCATCTGCAGCCGCTGCACGTTGTCCGGCCGCTCGGGCTCGAAGGGCCGGCCCTGCTCGTCCGCCACGTCGCGCATGCGCTCCAGGATCAGCGCCTTGGCGCCCGGGTGCAGCACCAGCGGCCGGTCCAGCGCCGCGGCGGCGCACTGCCGGGTGTGGTCGTCGGGCGTGGCGCCGATGCCGCCGCAGCTGAAGACCAGGTCGCCGCTGTCGAAGGCCTGCCGCAGGGCAGGCGTGATCTGGGCGCGCTCGTCGCCGGCATAGCGCGCCCAGGCCAGCGCCATGCCGCGCGCGGCCAGCAGCTCGATCACCTTGGCCAGGTGCTTGTCCTGCCGTTTGCCGGACAGGATCTCGTCGCCGATGATGATCAGACCGATGTTCATGCCGGCGGCAAGGCAGCGGGCGGGACCGCGGGCGGCAGCACTGCGGCGGGCAGCGCCTCGGCCGGCGGCGGCAGCGGGTCCAGCACCTCGGGCGCCGCCTGCAGGCGCAGGCGCTGCAGCGCCGCCAGCGCGAAGTGCGCGAACCACAGCGCGGCAAAGGCGAAGACCAGCGTGTACAGCCACACCGACAGCACCACCAGCAGCGGCGCCAGCACCAGCGCCGCGGCGTTCACCGCCCACAGCAGCGAGGGCGCCGCGCCCAGGTAGCCGGCGACGATGCCGATGGCCAGCAGCGGCCAGCGCTGCTCGCGCATCAGCTGGCGCCGCTCGTCGGCGCTGGCGTGGCTGGCCAGCACGTCGAAGCTCATCACCTTGTAGGTCAGCCAGCCCCAGATCAGCGGCGGCAGCACCAGCACCAGCGGCGGTACGAACCACAGCGGCAGGCTCAGCACCAGCAGCCCCAGGGCCAGCAACATGTAACCAATCGACCATAGCCCGGCGCTGAACCAGCCCGCCCCGTGCTTGCGCTCCAGGGTCGGGAAGCGCCGCGCCGCCACCAGCGACACCAGCGACGGCGTCATCAGCCAGGCCACCAGCAGCAGCGAGGCGACGACGATCAGCGGCACTGCCAGCGCCACCACGATCAGCGGCGCCAGCACGGCGCCGAAGGCCGCCGCGCCGATCGAATCCAGCCAGTGCAGGAAGGCCACCACCAGCGACCATTGCTCGAGCGTGCCGCGCACCGCGGCCACCGCGCTTTCCCAGTACAGCCAGCCCAGGCCCAGCACGGCAGCCACCGACAGCAGCAGCGGCAGCAGCGACAGCAGGATCACCTTGGGGTGCAGGCAGTAGGCCGCCGCCCGCCAGAACGAATCGATCAGGTCCTTCATGCCGGCAGCATAGGGCAATCGCCGCGGCTCCCCGCCGCCGGCCGATCGAAGCATCCTGTTGCAAAGCCGCAGGCCGATGCCCTTCCCAGAAGCGCCGGGCTACGCACAATTTCACGGATGGCCCACCACACCCCCCTGCTGATGCTGTGCGCCGCGTTGCTGGTGGTGGCGGCCGCCGCCGTCAGCGCCTATCCGTGGCAGCGCCACGCGCACCGCGGCCATCGCTGCTGGACGGCCGCGCTGTGGCTCAACGCCGTGGGCGTGGCGTTGATCGCCTGGCGCGGTGGCGAGGCCGCCGTCTGGACGCAGCTGCTGCTGGTGCCTTGGCCACTGCTGTGCGTGCTGGGCCTGCGGCGATTCCATGCGCGACTGCCGCTGCCCGGCCATGCCTTGCTGGACATGGCATCCATCGGCCTGCTGCTGTTGGCCGGTGGCCTGGGCGCCTGGATGCTGGGCGAGGACCCGCTGGCCCCGCGCGTGCCGGCGCTGGCCGCCAGCGCCGCCGCGCTGATCGCCGCGCTGGTGGCCTGGTCGGCCCCGCAGCGCCGCGCCGGCGATGGCCTGCTGCCGATGGGCGCGCTGTGCCTGGCGGTGGCGCTGTGGCCGCTGGCCAGCCTGCGCTGGGCCGGCGAGTGGCCGCCGGCCGTGCTGCTGGCCGCGGCGGTGACGCTGGCCTCCACCGTGCTGGCCTTCCTGCTGCTGGCAGTGGGCAGCGGCCGCACCGAACGCGCGTTGCGCCAGTCGCGGCGGCGGCTGCGGGTGCTGGCCAACATCGACATGCTGACGCAGGTGCCCAATCGCCGCCGCTTCGAGGAACTGGCGCGCCGCGCGCTGCAGGCCGACGATCCCGGCAGCGCCACGCTGCTGCTGGTGGACATCGACCACTTCAAGCAGATCAACGACCAGCTCGGCCATGCCGCCGGCGACCGCGCGCTGAAGCTGGTGTCGCGCTGCACGCAGGAGCTGCTGCGCGCACAGGACGTGGCCGGCCGGCACGGCGGCGACGAATTCGTGATGCTGCTGCGGCGCAGTTCCACCCGCGAAGCCATGCAGGTGGCCGACCGGCTGGTGTCGCAGCTGCAGGCCCAGGCACCGGCGCAGGCACTGCCACCACTGACGCTGAGCTTCGGCATCGTGCAGATGCTGCCCGACGAAAGCATCGACGACACGCTGCAGCGCGCCGATCTGGCGCTTTACGAGGCCAAACGCCTGGGCCGCTCGCGCGCGGTGGCCGCCGACGGCGACCCCGATCGGCCGGTGTTCCGCAGCAGCCAGCGGCTGGGCCTGAGCTCCAGCTGAAAGCGCCGCCAGAAAAGCCAAGGCCGGGCGCGAGGCCCGGCCTTGTCAGTTGGATGGTGGAGCCGGCGGGAATCGAACCCGCGTCCGCAAGCCATCACCGGACAGTTCTACATGCGTAGCTGGCTGATTTGAATCTCGCGCCCCGGGTCGCGCAGCAGCACGCTACCCTTGACGCCAGTCACTTGATCTTGCCCCGCGGCGAGTGACCCGCTGCACGGCACAGCCCATGTGAATGACCTCGCAGCCCTTGGTCTTGCGACCTCAGACCCAGCCCATGGGCCAACTGTTGCGAGGCTCACCGGTATTAAGCGGCGAGGGCGAAACGTTCGTCGTTCGCAGTTACTTCGTTTCCAGTGGATTAGCGAGCGAACTGGTGCTCGGCATGCCCTGCGTCGATTCCGAACCTGCGTCGAAGCCAGGTCGGCCCCAGGAAAGCGTAGTTTAGGCCAGACCGAGCCAGTTCAAGAGCTGCTCGGGTTCGTGCAGCACGGCATCGGCCGCCCAGTCGTGCACCGATTCGCCCTGGCCCAGGTAGCCCCAGGCGGCCGCCAGCACGCGCATGCCGGCGCCGCGGCCGGCTTCGATGTCGCGGCGGTCATCGCCGACGTAGATGCACTGTGCCGCCGGCAGGCCGATGCGGCGCGCGGCTTCCAGCAGCGGCGCGGGGTGCGGCTTGGCATGGGGCGTGGTGTCGCCGCTGACCAGCACCGCGCAGCGCGGCGCCAGCCCCAGGCCCTGCACCACCGGCACCGAGAAGCGCGAGGCCTTGTTGGTGACGATGCCCCAGTGCAGGTGGTGCCGTTCCAGCGCCAGGAGCACCGGCTCGATGCGCTCGAAGACCTGCGTCTGTTGCAGGATGCGGGCTTCGTAGCGCGCCAGGAAATCCTCGCGCAGGCCGTCGAAACGCTCGTGGCCCGGGCTGATGCCGAAGGCCGCCTGCAACATGCCGCGCGCGCCGCTGCCGACCACCGGGCGCAGCAACTCGTAGGCCAGCGGCGGCAGGCCGTGCGCGGCGCGCAGGTCGTTGGCGGCACCGGCCAGATCAGGGGCGCTGTCGACCAGCGTGCCGTCCAGGTCGAACAGCACGGCGGCCACGTCCGTGCGGGCAGCCGGTGCGCTCATGCGCGCTTGCGGCAGGCGAACACGTAGTTCACGCTGGTGTCGTCGGTCAGCCGGAAGCGGCGGGTCAGCGGGTTGTATTCCATGCCGCGGCTGCTGGCCAGCTCGAGCCCGGCCTCGCGACACCAGCGTGCCAGCTCACTGGGCCGGATGAAACGGGCGTACTCGTGCGTACCCTTGGGCAGCAACTGCAGCAGGTATTCAGCGGCGACGATGCCCAGCAGAAAGCTCTTCGGGTTGCGGTTCAGCGTGGAGAAGAAGGCCCAGCCGCCGGGCCGCAGCAGCGTGGCACACGCCTGCACTACCGAGGCCGGCTCGGGCACATGCTCGAGCATCTCCATGCAGGTGACCACGTCGTAGGCCGCCGGCCGCTCGGCCGCCAGCGCCTCGGCGGCGATCTCCAGGTACTCGAGGTTCTCGACGCCAGCTTCCAGCGCATGCAGCCGGGCCACGCCCAGCGCCTTGCCGGCCAGGTCGATGCCGGTCACCTGCGCCGCCAGCCGGGCCATCGATTCGGCCAGGATGCCGCCGCCACAACCAACGTCCAGCACCTGCTTGCCGGACAACTGCGCCAGCGAATCGATCCATTCCAGCCGCAGCGGATTCATCTCGTGCAGCGGGCGGAACTCGCTGTTCTCGTCCCACCAGCGATGGGCCAGCTCGCTGAATTTCGCCAGCTCCTGCGGATCCACGTTTCCCATGTCAGGCCCTTGATGACGGCATCGCAATTCGGTCGCCGCAGTGGCGATTCTGCAGTTTGCCGATGCCCCAATGAAAAACCCCGCCGAAGCGGGGTTTGCCGGTCGAAGCCCTTGCGGGCTGATCGATCAGGGAGCGGCGCGGGTGCCGACCACTTCGATCTCGGTGCGGCGGTTCTTGGCGCGGCCTTCGGCGGTGCTGTTGCTGGCGATCGGGTTCTTCATGCCCTTGCCTTCGGTGTACACGCGGTTCTTCTCGATGCCCTTGCTGACCAGGTAGTCCTTGACCGCGTTGGCGCGGCGCTCGGACAGGGCCTGGTTGTAGGCAGCGGTACCGATGTTGTCGGTGTGGCCGACAGCGATGATCACCTCGAGGTTGATGCCCTTGGTCTTGGCAACCAGGTCATCCAGCTTGGCCTTGCCTTCGGGCTTGATGTCGTACTTGTCGAAATCGAAGAAGGTGTCGGCAGCGTAGGTCACCTTCTGCGCGGCCGGACGCGGCGCGGCAGCAACCGGGGCGGGCGCCGGAGCCGGAGCCGGAGCCGGAGCGGCGGCTTGCGGAGCGGGGGCCGGCGGCGGCGGCGGCGGCTTGGCGGCGCCATCGCAGGTCGGGTAGGCGGTGGCCGGCGTCCAGCTGGAATCGCGCCAGCACAGGTCATTGCCGCCATTGCGCCACGGCGAGCCGCTGGCATCGCGCCACTGGTCCGAGCCATTGGCGGCGCGGAACTCAGCTTCGGTGGGCGTGCCCTGCGCGAAGGAAGCCATCGGAGCGGCGAGCGCGAGCGATGCAAAAAGCACCGCCACCTTGTTCAGTTTCTTCATGGTTGTCCTCTCAAGGAAAGCCGCAGTTGCCTGCGATATGTCCACACTCAAATCGTGATGAATGGTTTCAAACCCCACTCGGGCGGGCACCCCGCCACCGACAAACTCATTGTGCCATACGGTGCCGGTTGGACCTCATTTTGGCGCGCCCGCCTGCACTTGCAGCCTACGTTGTTGCGCATGTGCTACAGACTCGGGCACTTAGAATCCGCCCTCCAGCGCGCCTGCGCGCGGTCGTCTCCACCGAGCCGGCCGTCCCCCTGACCGGCCTCGCATGACCCAGTTCGCCAAAGAAACCCTGCCCATCAGCCTCGAAGAGGAGATGCGGCGGTCGTACCTCGATTACGCGATGAGCGTGATCGTCGGCCGTGCCCT
>Ga0209369_1000716_pt1 | contig 28091 bp, 24 predicted proteins | sample EBPBio142010_DNA_FD_185865 | JGI IMG/M metagenome (GOLD analysis project Ga0209369, IMG submission 185865) | Wastewater treatment Type I Accumulibacter community from EBPR Bioreactor in Madison, WI, USA - Reactor 1_10/4/2010_ DNA (SPAdes)... | ecosystem: Engineered > Bioreactor > EBPR >... | reverse complement strand
ACAGGATCGGCAGCACGAAGCCGCCCAGACCGCCGGCCAGGCCGACGATGCCGCTGACGGTGCCGATGTTGTGCGGGTAGTCGTCGCTGATGTACTTGAAGACGCTGGCCTTGCCGAAGGCCCAGGCGATGCCCAGGATGAACATCAGCGCGGTGAAGGCATACACGTTGAGGCCGATGCTGAAGGTCCTGGCGCCGTCGACGGTGGTGATCGACATCTCGGTCTGCGGGTAGCTCAGCAGGAACAGGCAGATCCAGCTGACCCACAGCACCCACCAGGTGACGCTGTGCGCGCCGTACTTGTCGGACAGCCAGCCGCCCACCGCGCGCAGCACGCCGCCCGGCAGGCTGAAGCAGGCCGCCAGCAACGCCGCGGCGCGGATGTCCAGGCCGTACTCGCCCACGTAGTACTGCACCATCCACAGGCTCAGGGCCACGTAGCCGCCGAAGACGATGCTGTAGTACTGGCAGTACTTGACCACCTTCGGGTCCTTCAGCATCTTCAGCTGGTCGCTGAACTTGGTGTGGCTGGGCACCAGGTGAGCCGGATCGCTGGCGCTGAACAGCCAGAACAGCAGCAACGTGCCCAGCATGATGGCCGCGTACACCTGCGGCACCATGGTCCAGCCGAAGGCCACCACCAGCGCCGGCGCGACGAACTTGTTCACCGCCGCGCCGGAGTTGCCGGCGCCGTAGACGCCCATCGCGAAGCCCTGGCGGTGCCGCGGGAACCAACGCGCCACGTAGGGCGTGCCCACCGAGAACGAGCCGCCGGCCAGGCCGACGAACAGGCCGATGACCAGAAAGTGCCAGTACTGCGTGGCATAGCTCATCAGCCAGATGGCCGGCACGGTGATGGCCATCAGCACCGTCATGACGATTCGGCCGCCGAACTTGTCGGTCCAGATGCCCAGCGGCACGCGGATCAGCGAGCCGGTCAGCACGGGGGTGGCCGTCAGCAGGCCGAACTCGGTCGCGTTGAGGTTCAGCGCCTTCTTGATCGGGATGCCGATCACGCCGAACATCATCCAGACCATGAAGCACACGGTGAAGGCCAGCGTGCTGACGATCAGCACGGACAGCGCCTGCCTGTTCTTGTTCATCGAGCTTTGCTCCTGCGGGGCCATGCAGGCACTCTAGGAACGGGCCGCGCGGCGCGGCATCCTTCCGCAGGGCAGGGGCACGCCGCCGGAAGGAGGATGCCGGCGTGCCCGGCATCCTCCTGAAGAACTAGGTGCGGTGGGCTTCGCGCGCCGGCTTGCGCGCGATCAACACGCGGCCGTGCAATGCGCCGCCAGACTCGGGCCCGCCCGAAGGCTGCCCCCGCCATGCCCCCGCAACCCACCGCCGCCGTCTGCCGGTTGATCGAGCAGATCGAGACCCGATTTCACGAGGGCCACCGCCGCGCCTTCGGGCCGCTGCGGGCGCAGGGGGCCGCCGCAGGGCCCGAACTGGCGGCAGAAATGCAACAACTGTTCACGGCGCTGGAGCAGCACATGTTCAAGGAAGAGATGCGGCTCTTCCCGATGATGCAGCAGGGCGGCAACCGGCTGATCGTGCAGCTGATCGACGACCTGCATGCCGACCATGCGGACCACGGCGCCGCGATGGCCGCACTGTGCGGCCGGCTGCAGGCCCTGGCCGCGGATCCGGCCCGGGCGGCGGCGTTGCAGCCGCTGCAGCAGGGCCTGCAGGCGCTGGCCAGCGAACTGGCGCTGCACATCCAGGCCGAGGAAGCACAACTCTTCCCGATGTTCCTGCCGGCCGCCGCGCCTGCGCGCTGAACCTCGCCCGGCTCAGAGCAGCGGGGTACTGTCACCGCGGCGGGCGCGCATTGCCTGGCCGATGCGCGCGGTCGCGTCGTCGGACAGCAGCCGCTGCGCCATCGGCAGCAGCTCGCCTTCTTCCAGCGCGATGTGGGCGGCGTACAGGCCCGTGAAGGCCTCCACCGCGGCGGCGTCCAGCAAGGCCGGGCGCCGCGCGGCCACGGGCTCCAGCACGGCGCGAAGCGCCTGCCATTGCGCTTCCAGCACACGATGCTCGTCGCGCAGGCGGTCGGCGATGCCGCGCAGGCACACCGCGTCCGAGCCCGCCACCGCCTCGAACAGCGCTGGGAACAGGTCTTCCTCTTCGTCGGCATGGTGCTTCGGCGCGGCCAGGTCGAAGTAGCGCAGCACCGCGCTGGCGGCCTCGGCGGCTGCCGTGTCGCTGCCCTGCGCTGCCAGGTGCGGCACCAGCCGCCGCAGCGTGGCGCATTGGCGTTCCACCCGGCGGTGGCATTCGGCCAGCAGCGCCAGCGGCGTGTCGAAGCCCGCGGCGGTGCCGCTGCCGGCGGCTTGAATCGACATCAGTCCCGACATGGTGTGTGTGTCTCCTTCGCGTCTGGCCTGGGCCCCGGGGCGTGCCCACAGTATCGGCGCTGCCTGCCAGCGGCCCTTCAAGCCCCTGGTAGGCTCACCTGGACATGGCCATGAGCGACGTCGATCACGCGGCAGCCGGCACCCTGGCCGAAACGGGGCTCGGCAGCGCCGAGGCCGCGCGCCGCCTGGCCCAGGACGGCCCCAATGCGCTGCCGGCCGGCGAACGGCGCACGCCGTGGTCCATCGCCCGCGACACCGCCCGCGAGCCGATGTTCCTGCTGCTGCTGGCCGCGGGCACGCTGTACCTGGCCTTCGGCGATCTGGGCGAAGGCCTCACGCTCTTCGGCTGCGTGCTGGTCATGCTGGGCCTGACGCTCTACCAGGAAGGCCGCACTGAACGCGCCATCGAGGCGCTGCGCGACCTGAGCAGCCCGCGCGCGCTGGTCCTGCGCGACGGCCGGCCGCAGCGCATCGCCGGCCGCGACGTGGTGCGCGGCGACCTGCTCAAGCTGAGCGAAGGCGATCGTGTGCCCGCCGATGCGCTGCTGCTCGCGGCCGACGGGCTGAGCGCCGACGAATCGCTGCTGACTGGCGAATCGGTGCCGGTCGGCAAGCGCGCAGCACAACCCGAGAAAAGGCCTGCGACAGAGCCCGCGGCCGCCCGCCGGCCACCCGGCGGCGAGGACCAGCCGATGGTCTATGCCGGTACGCTGGTGGTCCAGGGCCACGGCCTGGCCCGGGTGACGGCCACGGGTGCGCGCAGCGAGATCGGCCGCATCGGTGCCGCCCTGCAGACGGTGGCCCGCGAGCCCACGCCACTGCAGCGGCAGACCGCCCGACTGGTGCGTCACCTGGCCTGGCTGGCGCTGGCGCTGAGCCTGGCGCTGGTGCTCGCGCAGGGGCTGATGCGCGGCGACTGGCTGCAGGCCGTGCTGGCCGGCATCGCGCTGGCCATGGCCATGCTGCCCGAGGAGTATCCGGTGGTGCTGACGGTGTTCCCCGCCCTGGGCGCCCGCCGGCTGTCGCGCGCTGGCGTGCTGACGCGGCGCATCACCGCCATCGAGACGCTGGGCGCCACCACCGTGCTGTGCGCCGACAAGACCGGCACGCTCACCGGCAACCGCATGACGGTCACGCACCTGGTGGCCAGCGGCAGCGCCGTCGACGCCCGGCTGGCGCTGGAAGCCACCCCTGGCGACGACCTGCCCGAGGCTTTCCACACGCTGGTGGAGATGGCCATCCTGGCCAGCGTGCCCGACCCCTTCGACCCGATGGAGAAGGCCTTCCACGCGCTGGGCGAGCGCTTCCTGGCGCGCACCGAGCACCTGCACCGCGACTGGCGGCTGGTGCAGACCTATGCGCTGTCGCCCGCGCTGCGCGCCATGTCGCACGGCTGGGCCGGCGCCCCCGACGGCAGCCGCACCGTGGCCGCCAAGGGCGCACCCGAAGCCGTGGTCGATCTGTGCCACCTGGGCGCGGCCGAGCGGGCGCGCATCGCTGCTGCCGTCGACACGCTGGCGGCCCAGGGGCTGCGCGTGCTGGGCGTGGCCCGCGGCCGCTTCGACGGGCCGCAGTGGCCCGCGAACGAACACGACCTGGACTTCGAGTTCGTCGGCCTGCTCGGCCTGGCCGACCCGGTGCGGCCCGAGGTGCCCGCCGCCGTGGCCGAATGCCGGGCCGCCGGCATCCGCGTGATCATGATCACCGGCGACTACCCGGCCACCGCACGCGCCATCGCACGGCAGGCCGGCCTGGCCGATGGCGATGCCAGCGTGCTGTCGGGCGACGAGATCGCCACGCTGGACGACGAGGCGCTGCGCGCGCGCATGGCCGGCGTGGGCGTCTGTGCCCGCATAGCGCCCGAACAGAAGCTGCGCATCGTGCAGGCGCTGAAGGCAAGCGGCGAGGTCGTCGCAATGACCGGCGACGGCGTGAACGACGCGCCCGCGCTGCGCGCCGCGCACGTGGGCGTGGCCATGGGCGGGCGCGGTACCGACGTGGCGCGCGAGTCGGCGTCGCTGGTGCTGGTGGACGACGATTTCGCCGCGCTGGTGCGGGCCCTGCGCATGGGGCGGCGCATCTTCGACAACCTGCGCAAGGCCATGAGCTACATCCTGGCGGTGCACGTGCCCATCGCCGGCATGGCGCTGCTGCCGCTGCTGCTGGGCTGGCCGCCCCTGCTGTACCCGATGCACATCGCGCTGCTGGAACTGATCATCGACCCGGCCTGTTCACTGGCCTTCGAGAACGAGCCCGCCGAGCCCGACCTGATGCAGCGCCCGCCGCGCGACGCTGCCGCGCCGCTGTTCGGCGGCGCCACGCTGGGGCTGGCGCTGCTGCAGGGCCTGGGTGTGCTGGGGGCGGTGCTGCTGGCCTATGCCTGGGCCGGCCCGCTGATGACCGAAGCGCAGGCCCGGGCCTTCGCCTTCGCCACGCTGGTCAGCGGCAACCTGGCGCTGATCCTGTCCAACCGCTCGACCAGCCGCACATGGTGGGCCACGCTGCGCACGCCCAACCCCACCCTGTGGGCGGTGATCGGCGCCGCGCTTGCGCTGCTGGCGGGGGCGCTGTACCTGCCCTGGGCCGTGGCCGTGTTGCGCTTCGAGCCGCTGTCGCCTCTGAATCTGGCGCTGGCTGTGGCGCTGGGCCTGGCCAGCGTGCTGTGCTTCGAGGTGCTGAAGTGGGCCCGCGGAAGGCGCGCCCCGCGGCCCGGGGCTTGAATCGACATCGGTCCCGCCCGCGGCACGACGGCAGCGCAGGCGGTGGCGCTGCGCAGCGAAGATATACTTTCCGTACATCTTAAAGCCTGTGCTTCGCCGCAGGCCGCCACCGGTTCCTGCTCGATGCGTCCCCCACACGTGCCCACTGCCTACACCGCCCGCCCTGCACACCGGGCCGCGTGGCATTGATGCGTGCACAGCAGGCTCCCGGCACCCTGGTGGCCGGGCGGCGCGACCTGTGGACGGGCGCCCTGGGCGTCGGCCTGGGCCTGCTGTGCACCGAGGCCCTGAGCCGCTGGCTGCTGGGCACGTCACACCCCTGGTTCGTGATCCCGATGGGCGCCTCGGCCGTGCTGGTGTTTGCCGTGCCGGCCAGCCCGCTGGCGCAGCCCTGGGCAGTGCTGGGCGGCAACGGCGTCTCGGCGCTGTGCGGCGTGCTGAGCCATGCGTGGCTGGGCGACAGCGGCCTGGCCGTGGCACTGGCCGGCGGCAGCGCGGTGGCGGCAATGTTCGCCTGCCGCTGCGTGCACCCGCCCGGCGGCGCCATGGCCCTGACGGCCGTCCTGGGCGGGCCGGCGATCCATGCGCTGGGCCTGCTCTTCGTCGGGCTGCCGGTGCTGCTGAACAGCGGCCTGCTGGTCGCGCTGGCGGTGGCCTTCCACCGCCTGTCGGGGCACCGCTATCCGCACCACCCGGCCCGCACGCCGCTGCACAACACCCGCGACCCCGCCCCCAGCCGGCGCGGCGGCATCACCGGGCCCGACCTGGACGCCGCGCTGGCGGGCTACGGCGAGGTGCTGGACATCGACCGCGGCGACCTGGAAGAGATCCTCACCCGCGCGCAGCTGCAGGCCCAGCGCCGCCAGTGGGGCACGCTGCGCTGCGAGGACGTGATGTCGCGCGACCTGGTCAGCGTGCAGCCCGACACCCCGGTGGCGCAGGCCTGGCACCTGCTGGCGCACCACCGCATCAAGAGCCTGCCGGTGGTGGGCGCGGGGCAGCAACTGGTGGGCATCGTGTCGGTGCCGGACTTCTTCATCGACGGCCGCCAGCCGCAGCCGCAGACCGTGCCGCGCATGAGCCAGGCCACGCGGGTGGAACAGATCATGAGCACCCGGCTGTGCACCGCGGCGCCGCAGCAGTCGCTGGTGGACCTGGCGGAGGCCTTTTCCGACCAGGGCTTGCACCAGCTGCCGGTGGCCGACGCCGACGGCCGGCTGGTGGGCATGGTCACGCAATCGGACCTGGTGGGCGCGCTGCTCTCGCGGCCGCCTCACTGAGCCGATCACGGCGTCAGCAGCTGCACGGTCGGAAAGTAGCTGCGATAGCGCGTGGCATCGCGCGTCAGCACCGGCCAGCCGTTGACGGCAGCCTGCGCGCCGATAAAGAAGTCCGGCAGCACCTGCGTCTTCGTACCGCCACGCCGCCGGTACTGAAGGAAGGCCTTGCCGGCCAGGAACAGCGCCGGGCGTGGCAGCGCTTCCAGCTGCAGGCGCAGGCGTGCCACCACCGCGTCGAGCGCGCGCACGCTGTCGAACGACAGCGAAAGCTCGGCATAGATCACGTCGTTGATCGCCAGGCCGTGTACCTGCGATTGCGCGCGCAGTTGCGAGAGGGACCATTCAGCCCATTGCGGATCGTCCTGAAGCACATCGAGCAGGACGTTCGTGTCCACCAGCAGTGTCATGACGGCATCAATCGTCGCCGCGCAACAGCTTCATCAAATCGTCGGTGCGCCAGCGGATGTCGGCCTTGCCGCGCACCGCGTCGAAGCGGTCGGGCGCACGCCGCCGCGCGCCGCGCGCCGCGGGAGCCGGATGGATCACCACCTCGCCGGCTGCATTGACGGCAAACTCCACGGGCATGCCGGGGCGCAGCTGCAGCGCGTCGCGGATCGGTTTGGGAATCGTGACCTGGCCCTTGCTGGTGAGTGTGCTCATGAATGATCCTGAAGTGTTACTTCGGAATGCATGGTAATACAGTGCCGCTCGCCCGGTGCAGGTGGTGGTACAGCGCGGCTGGTGTGTCCAGGATCACAGGCAGCCGCTTGCGCCAGAGGCCAGCAGCTTGGCCATGGCCTTGATCTGCTCGGGCAGGCCGGTGGGCCAGGGACGCTTGGGCACCGGCGCTGCTGCTCTTGGCGCGGCGGTCAGGGCTTGGCGGGCTCGGGCGCCAGCTTCACGCCGGCGTCCTTGAGCACCCGCTGGAAATCGGGTGATTCGCTGATGATGGTGCCGGCCGCGGCGCGCAGCCGGTCCACGGCTTCGGGTGGCAGCACGAAGCTGGTGGGCTGGCGGTTCAGGTAGTCGAGCTCGGCCGGGTCCTTCAGCGCCGCGAAGGACACGTCGATCGCGTAGATCTTGGCGTCGGGCACGCGGATCGCGTCGCACACCGGCGATACCTTGCCGCTGTTGCAGCCGGCCAGCTCGCGCAGGTAGCGCTGGCCTTCCCAGCGTGCCGAGATGTCCTTCAGCAGCTCCACCGCCTCGTACGAATAGCGGTCGATCGGCACGCCGCTGGACTTGAGCAGCACGTCCACCATGCCCGGGCCCTGCTCCGAGCGGTCCCAGGTGGTGGGCGGCGACGACAGCGAATTGACGACGAAGACGACGATGCGCTTCACGCGGTCCAGCGGTGTGGGCTGGCCGACGATGTGCAGCGCCTCGACCAGCTGCAGCGCGTCGAGCACGCCGCGCATGCCCACGTTGTCGGAGATGCCGCCGTCCACCAGGTGCACGAAGGGCCGATTGGCGCCATCGGCCAGGGCCTCGCCCTCGCGCAGGCCGCGGATCACGCGCGCGGCCGGGCGCGGTGGGTCGTCCGAATCGATGAAGGTCTTCACCCACGGCGGCAGGCCGATCTTGCAGCGGCCGCCGTGGTTGTCCAGCGTGACGGTGGACAGCACCACCGGCACCGCCGACGAGGCCGCGGCCGCACGCGACAGCCGCACCGCATTGAGGTCCGAGCACATCAGGTCGAAGACGCTCTGCGTGAAGGGCACGCGCGAGCCGGTGGAGATGTCGGTGGCCGAGGCGACGATGAAGGGGCCGTCACCGCGGTCCAGGTCGCCGAAGGTGGCGCCGTTGAACAGGATCTCGTCGTAGTAGCTGGCCGCCAGCTCCGAGCGCCCGGCCGTGCCGCCGATGTAGTCGGCCCAGTAGCGCGGGCTGATGCTGCGCGCCAGCAGCTCGCCCTGCACGTCGCGCTTCAGGAAGCGCTGCTCGTAGTCGTCGAACAGCTTCTCGCCGTACAGCCCATAGGCCAGCGCGGTGAAGCTGCCGCCGGACACGCCGGTGATCATGTCCACGGCATCCAGCAGGCGCAGCTTGCGGCCGTCGGGCGCCACCACCGTGGTCTTGCGCAGGTATTCGAGCACGCCGTAGGAGAAGGCCGCCGCCCGCGTGCCGCCACCCGAGAAGGCCAGCACCACCAGCGTGTCCTGGCTCTTGAAGTGCTTCTGCCGCGACTGGAAGATGTAGCCGCCGTCGGCATGCGCCTGCGTCAGCGGCGGGTTGGTGGGGCGCGACGCGCAGCCGGCCAGGCCCAGCAGGGCGATGCCGGCAAGAAGGGTCAGAACCCGGGCGATGGCAGGTGGCATGGTGCGTGGCGGGGAAGTGAGCGCGCCGATTGTCGTCCTGAAGCGGGCCGGCGCGCCGCCACCGGCCGCTTGCCGGGGTTGTGCGACGATTCGGTGCCGAGCCTGAAGCCTCTGGAGTCGTCGATGTCGAAGATCCTTCGCACCTGCCTGCTGCTGTGCTGCAGCGTCCACGCGATGGTGGCGTGGGCCGCCACGGCCAGTGCCCCGCCGGCCAGTGCGCCGCTGCGCGCGCTGCCTACCGAGGCGCGCGAATGGAAGGGCGATTTCGACGGCATGCTGGAGCGGCGCCACATCCGCGTGCTGGTGCCGTACAGCCGCACGCTGTTCTACAACGACAAGGGCCGCGAACGCGGCATCACCGCCGAAGGCGTGCGCGCGCTGGAGCAGTACCTGAACAAGAAGTACGCCGCCCAACTGGGCAAGCGGCCGCTGACGCTGACCCTGGTGCCGACGACGCGCGACGAGCTGCTGCAGGATGTGGCCGCCGGCCTGGGCGACATCGCCGCCGGCAACCTGACGGTCACGGACGAGCGGCGCAAGCTGGTGGACTTCGTCGTCCCCGAAGGCGGCAAGCCGAACCGCGAGGTCGTGCTCAGCGGGCCGAAGTCCGAGCCGGTGGCCGATGCCGAGGCATTGTCGGGCCGCACCGTGCATGTGCGGCCCAGCTCCAGTTACCACGAGAGCCTGGTGGCTCTGAACCAGCGCCTGAAGGCCGCCGGCAAGCCGCCGGCCACGCTGGTGGCGGTGCCCGACGAACTGGAAGACGAGGACATGATGGAAATGCTCAACGTCGGCCTGCTGCAGTACGTGGTGGTCGACGAATGGAAGGCGCGCATCTGGTTGCCGGCGCTGCCAAAGGTCAAGCTGAACGAAGGCGCCGTGGTGCGCGAAAGCGGCCCGGTCGGCTGGGCGGTGCGCAAGGGCAGCCCCAAGCTGGCCGCCGAGCTGGAGGACTTCAACGCCAACCACCTGGTGAAGCTGGGCGTGGGCAACTACCTGCGCCAGCAGCACACCAAGCGCATCCGCGCGCTGAAGGACAACAGCGGCAGCGACGATGCCAAGCGCTTCCGCGAGATGCTGGCGCTGTTTGCCAAGTACGGTCCGCAGTACGGCTTCGACCCGGTGATGCTGGCCGCGCAGGGCTACCAGGAATCCCAGCTGAACCAGCAGGCCAAGAGCCACGTGGGCGCGATCGGCGTCATGCAGATCATGCCGGCCACGGGCGCCGAGCTGAAGGTGGGCGACATCCGCCTGACCGAGCCCAACATCCATGGCGGCGCCAAGTACATGGACCAGCTGATGACGCGCTACTTCAAGGACGCGAACTTCGATCCGATGGACCGCACGCTGTTCGCCTTTGCGTCCTACAACGCCGGGCCGGGCAACATCTCGAAGATGCGCAAGGAAGCCGAGAAGCGCGGCCTGAACCCCGACAAGTGGTTCAACAACGTGGAGATCGTCACCGCCGAGAGGATCGGCATGGAGACCACCACCTACGTCCGCAACATCTTCAAGTACTACACCTCGTACAAGCTCACGCTGGAAGCCGAGCAGGAGCGCGATCGCGCGCTGCAGCAGGTGCCGAAGAAGTAGCGCGCCGGCTCCTCAGACCCTGGCTGCATGTCGGGCGCGGGGCGCGCGCACAATGCTTGTGCATCTGCTCTGCGCTCTCTCGCCATGACCAAGCCAGCCCGCAAGACTGAGCACCCGCCGGCCCCCGACTACACCGCCCCTGGCCTGCCCGGTGAACCGCGGGCCGACAGCGCCCACATCCCGCCGGCCTACTGGCGCGCCTTCAGCCTGGTGGCCTTCACGATGAACCGCTTCATCGTCGACCATGTCGTGCGGTCGGCACGGCAGTTCGACAACGACATTGAGGCGATGATGCTTTTCGGAATGCTGTCGCACCTGAACGTCGCGCACCTGATGCCGCCGGGCAGCCGGCCGTCGCAGGCGCTGGATGCGCAGGGCCGGGTGCCCGATTCGCAGCCTCAGCTGCGGCCGGTGCGCGTGCGTGACCTGACGCTGATCTCCGGCCGGCCGCGCGAGACGGTGCGCCGCAAGCTGGAAGCGTTGCTGGCCCAGGGCCGGGTCCTGCGCGTCGAAGGCGGCTACGTGCTCAACGTGGCCTCGGTCGACCCGCAGATGCACCTGCTGACACTGGACGGCGTCAAGCGTTTCGTCGAAGCCGCCGGGCTGATGCAGGACGCGCTGCAGGATGCCGGTCAGGCGCTGCTGCCGCGGCCGGACGACGCGGCGGAGCGGCCCGCCTGACGCAGCGCGCGGCGCTGCTCAGGCCGCCGCGGCGGCGGCTTGCAGCATTTCGCAACGCGTGCGCCGTTCGGCAAACATCGTCGCGCCCATTGCCACCAGGCCCACCACGACGGCGGCCGCCAGCGGGCCCACGACCAGCGTGCCGACGAAGCGCTGCCACAGCACCGCCAGCGCGATGAAGGCGCCAAAGGCCAGCAGCGTGTTGCGCAGCGCGATGCCCAGACCCTGCGGCCAGTAGGCCTGCTCGGTCAGGGCCTTGGGGGCGTCGCCGGACTTGCGCGCCGACGACCGGTAGCGAAAGAAGGTGATGGTGGTCAGCATGAAGGTCAGCGAAAACACCACCGTCGCCGCGTTGCCCAGCGCGGTGATGCCGGGCGCGGAGATACTGTCCACAGACAGTGGCACCTGCGCGCTGCCCTTGAATGCCGACCAGGCAATGGCGCCGTTGATCAGGCCGTTGATCGCGCCACCGACGAGGCCGTCGCTCAGCCGCGGGGGGGTCGTCGTGAATTTCATGCCGGCGGTCGGTCGAGATCGACCGTAGTAGATGCGGAGGCGATTGTCGCGGGCGCCTGAGGCCGTCTGCAGCGGAGTTGGCCCAATTTGGGCGAAGAACGAAGTTCGGCTTCTTGCCGGGCGGCCGATGTCCAGCCGATACTGCCCCGCTTTTCGTGTCGGAGAACTAGACCATGCAAGCCTTGGAGCCCTTTGCACTAGACGGCCAGGTGGCAATCGTCACCGGCGCGGGCGCCGGCATCGGCCGGGCCATCGCCGAACTGTTTGCGCAGGCCGGCGCGGCCGTGGTGGTCAGCGACCTGAAGCAGCAGACCGCCGAAGAAGCCGCTGCGCAGATCAAGGCTGCCGGCGGCCGCGCGCTGGGCATGGCCTGCGACGTGACCAGCGCCGGAGCGCGCCAGGCGCTGGTCGACGCCGCGGTGGCGGCTTTTGGCAAGGTGACGATCCTGGTCAACAACGCCGGCGGCGGCGGGCCCAAGCCCTTCGACATGCCGATGGACACCTTCGTCTGGGCCTACGAGCTGAACGTCTTCTCGGTCTTCCACCTGACGCAGCTGTGCGCGCCGCACATGCAGCAGGCCGGCGGCGGCGCGGTGCTGAACATCACCTCGATGGCCGGCGAGAACAAGAACCAGCGCATGGCCTCGTATGCGTCGTCGAAGGCGGCAGAGAACCACCTGACGCGCAACATCGCCTTCGACCTGGGGCCGATGGGCATCCGCGTCAATGCGATCGCGCCGGGCGCCATCAAAACCGCGGCGCTGGCCAGCGTGCTGACGCCCGAGATCGAGAAGGCGATGCTGAAGCACACGCCGCTCGGCCGCCTGGGCGAGGCGCGCGACATCGCGCAGGCCGCGCTGTTCCTGTGCTCGCCCGCGGCCTCGTGGGTCAGCGGCCAGGTGCTCACCGTCAGCGGTGGCGGCGTGCAGGAACTCGACTGACGCCGCGCTGCCCCCAACCCTTTCTTGAGGAGTCCCCATGGCCCACGATCCGTATCAGATCCTTGCCAACCCGTTCAGCCTGGAAGGCTATGCGGTCATCATCACCGGCGCCGGCGGCGCCATCGGCGGCGCCACCGCGCACGTACTGGCGCAGGCCGGCGCCAATGTCGTCGTCAGCGACCTGAATCTGGAGAACGCCGAGAAGGTGGCCGCCGCGGTGCAGAAGGCCACCGGCCGCGAGGCGATTGCCGTGCGCACCGACGTCACCGTCGAGGCCGAACAGCAGGCGCTGGTCGAAGCCACGCTGAAGAAGTTCGGCAAGATCACGGCACTGATCAACAACGTCGGCTGGGGCGAATACACGCCGCTGTGGGACGTGACCATGGACTACATGATGAAGTCCTACCTGCTCAACACGGTCAGCGCCTACCACCTGTCCAAGCTGTGCATGCCGCACCTGAAGCAGCAGGAGAACGCGTCGATCACCATCTCCGGCTCGGCGGTGGGCACCACGCCCTCGCCCGAGTTCATCTCCTACAGCAACGCCAAGGCGGCGCTGCTGCACATGAGCAAGAGCATTGCCGCGCTGTCGGGCCCCGAGGTGCGTTGCAACGCCATCGTCATCGGCTCGGTGGACAACGGCGAGGCCACGCTGAAGGCCGGCTATGACCCGGCGATGCTGAAACGCCTGTCCGACGCGATGGTGCTGAAGCGCCGCGGCGCACCCTTCGACATCGCCTACGCCTTCAACTACCTGCTGTCGCCGGCGGCGGCCTGGGTCACCGGCATCCACCTGCACGTGGATGGCGGCGGCAGCTACAAGAGCAAGATGCCCACCGCCGACTGATGCGCAGGCGCTGGCGTCTTGCGGCGGCCGTGCCGCTGCTGGCCGTTGTCTGCCTGGCCGGGGCGCAGCCGGAGCGGGCCGCGGTGTCCGACCTGCCGGCGCCGGGCGTGCAGCGCGTGTCGCTGCCGCCGCAGCAGTTCGACGGCTATGCGATCAACCGCGTCTTCTACGACCTGCTGGGCAGCACCGGCTCGGCCGAACGCGACCAGGCCCTGCGCGCGCAGATCGAGGCCCAGGCCCGGCCGCTGTCCAGCGGCCCCTTCAATCAGCCGCTGACCGAACGCGCGGTGGCGGCCATCGCCGCCATCGACGGCTTGAGCGGCGTGGGCTACAGCCTCTATGCGAGCGAACGGCCCGGCGCCGTGGTGCTGGTGATCTCGGCCACGCTGCAGGCCGATGCCCGCGGCGGGCCGCGCGGCTACCTGGTGGACGGCGCGGCCACGCATTTGCCGGTGCTCTACGAAAGTGCCGACGCGCTGCTGCGCATCCAGCTCAACGTCTGGGGCGGCTTCTACAACGACCACAACCCCTGGTTCGGCGGCGCGCCCACCTACACCGCACAGAGCCCAATCGCGCTGGCCCCGCCCGGCCCCGGCTGGACCACCTGGGGCGAAGGCATGATCGAGTTCGGCCTGGCCGGCGCCAGCCGGGTGCTGATGCCGGACCTCTTCGTCTTCGGCGAAGCCACCGGCATGACATCGGCCGCCACCGGCAACGACCTGTTCCGCGACGATACGCGCACCGAGACGATGTGGGAGAAGGTCTACGGCGGTGTGCTCTGGGCGCAGGCCGCCGAGCAGCGTGCGCTGCGGCTGTCGGTGGGGCGGCAGAACTGGCAGCTGAACAACGGCTTCCTGTTCTCGCGTTACGCGGCCGGCGCCAACGCCGGGCCGAACCCGGCGCTGTACCTGAACCCGCGCACCACCTACCAGATGGCGGTGCTGGCCGAGGCGCGCCTGGGCAACTTCGAGGCCGAGTTCTTCGACCTGGACCCGGCCGAGCTGAAGGGCCTGGACAGCGACACCCGCTTCCAGGGCCTGCGCGCGGCCTGGCTGGAACCCAAGGGCTGGGATCTCGGCATCGCCGCCTACCGCGTGCCGGAGTCGCGCACGCTGCTGCGCAACGGCGACGGCAGCCTGGTGCCGCGCCAGGGCGAGCGCACGCTGAACCTGCGCGCCGGCCACCGCGGCTTTGCCGACGGCTTCAGCGCGCTGGCCGAATACGCGGCGCAGGACAGCAGCGAGGCCGACATCTCCGCGCGCGCCTGGTACGCGCAGCTGGCCTACACCGCCGCCACGCTGCCGTGGAAGCCGAGCCTGCTGTACCGCTATGCCAGCTTCAGCGGCGACAAGCCCGGCACCGCCACGCGCGAAGCCTTCGATGCGCCGCTGTCCAGCGGCCTGGACGAATGGGTGCAGGGCGTCAACTTCAAGAAGGTGGTGACCAACACCAACCTGAACTCGCACCGCGTGCGCCTGAATGCCGGGCCCGACGAGCGACTGAACTTCACGCTGGACTACTACCACCTGTGGGCCGACGTGCCGCTGCCCACCGGCCAGAGCACCTATGGCAACGAAGTGGACCTGATCGTGCGCTGGGCGCTCAGCAAGCAATGGTTCCTGCTGGGCGTGGCCGGCCGGGCCTGGCCCGGCGACGTGATCCAGGCGCAGACGCAGGGCAACGCCCGGCCCTGGACCACGGTGCAGGTGTCGTTGTTCTGGGGCTTCTAGGCGGCCTCGCGACCGCTGCGTCTCAGCTCAGGCCCTGCGCCGTGGCCAGCACGGCGGCCTGCACCCGCGAGCTCAGGCCCAGCTTGCGCAGCACGTGCTGTACGTGGATCTTCACGGTGGTCTCGGCGATGCCCAGCTCGCGGGCGATCTCCTTGTTGCTGGCACCGCGCGCAATGCCGCGCAGGATGTCGCGCTCGCGCGGCGACAGCTGTTCGATCGGCGAGGCCGGCGCGGGCGGCGCGGTCGCTTCGGCCGGTGCGGCGGCGGCGCCGCGGTAGGCGGCCACCAGCTTGTCGGTCATCTCCTCGGCCACCACGCTGGCGCCGCGCATCACGCGCTGGATGGCGGTGCACAGCGCGTCGCCCTCGATGGTCTTCAGCAGGTAGCCGCTGGCGCCGGCGCGCAGCGCGGCGGCCAGGTCGGCTTCGTCTTCGCTGACGGTGAGCATGACGATGCGCGCGGCCGGCGCGGCCTGGCGCAGCGCGGGGATGGCATCGACGCCGTTGACGCCGGGCAGGTGGTTGTCCAGCAGGATCAGGTCGGGTTGCAGCTCGGCGGCGCGGCGCTGCGCGCTGCCGGCATCGGCCGCGTCGCCCACCACCTGCAGCGTGGCATCGCGCGACAGCAGCGCGGTCAGGCCGCGGCGCATGAGCGTGTGGTCGTCCACCACCAGGATGCGCACCGCTTCGGTCATGCCGTGGCCTCCTCGGCGGCGCGCGCTGCGGCCTGCGCGCCGGCCGGCGGCAGCGTCAGCACCACCGAGCTGCCGCGCCCGGGCGTGGACAGCACTTCCAGCGTGGCGCCGATGCGCTCGGCGCGCTCGGCCATGATGCGCAGCCCCACGTGCGATTCGCCGCGGGCCGGGTCGTCGGCGTCGAAGCCGCTGCCGTCGTCGCGCACCTCGAAGCGCCATTGCGGCTGCTGCTGCACGTCCAGCCACACCTGGTGGGCATGGGCATGCTTGCGCACGTTGGACAGCGCTTCCTGCACGATGTGCAGCACCTGCAGCTGCACGTCGGGCACCAGCGGCAGGCCCTGGCCCTGCATCTGCAGCCGGGCGGCGATGCCCGACTGGTGCTCGAACTTGCGCAGGGTGGTCTGCAGCGCCGGCTCGATCTGCTCGGCGTTGGTGCGGGTGCGGAAGTGCAGCAGCAGTTCGCGCACGTCGCCGTAGCTTTCGCGCACGCCGGCGTCGATCTCGCCCAGCACGGCCTGGATGCGCGCGGCGTCGCCGCTGGCCAGCGCGTCGCGCATCAGCTGCACCTGGATCTTCAGGAAGGCCAGCGATTGGGCGATGGAATCGTGCAGCTCGCGGGCCAGCAGGTTGCGTTCGTGCGAGACGGCGGCTTCCTTGGCCAGGCCGTCCAGGCGCAGGTTCTCCATGGCCGCGGCCAGGTGCGAGGCCAGCGCCTCGAGCAGCGAGCGCTCGGCAGCCGAAGGGCTGTGCTGGGCGTTGTAGAACAGCTCCAGCTCGCCCATCGTGCGCTCGTGCAGGCGGATCGGCAGCGCCACCAGCGCCTCGAACTCGGCCTGCGCGCAATGCGGCAGCGGCGCTGCGCCCTGCGCCTGGATGGGGATGACGCGCAGGCCCGGGCCAGCCTGCGGCGCGCCGCAGTGGCAATGACCCACCTCCAGGCACTGTTCGGCGTCCAGCATGCCCTGCGGCAGGCCCTGGCTGGCCAGCAGCAGGTAGCGGCGGTTGGCCTCGTCCGACCAGCGGATGGCCACGCCGTCGGCATGCGCCACCTGCGCAATGCGCTGTGCGAAGCCGTCGGCCAGCGCCTCCAGCGTGGTGGCCTGCGCCATCAGCGTGCTCATGTCGTACAGCGCCTGCAGCCGCTCTCCCTTTTCCTGCAGCTCGCGGGTCTTCGCGGCAACCTTGGCCTCCAGGCTGCGGTACATCGACTGCAGGTGCTCGGCCAGGTCGTTGAAGCCGGTGGCCAGCGTGCCGAACTCGTCGCTGCTGGTGCTGGCCACGCGGGCGCTGAAGTCGCCGCCCTGCAGGCGCTCGATGGCGCGCTTCAGCTGCTGCACGGGCTCCAGCACGAAGCGGTAGCCGGTGAGCAGCAGCGCCACGGTGCCGGCCAGCGCCAGGCCCAGCACCACCGTCTGCAGCAGGTGCTGCAGCGCGGTCCAGCGCGACATGTGGGCCTCGATGGCGTCCACCAGCGCGTCGATGTGGGCCACGAAGCCGGCCGCCTGCTCGCGCAGCAGCACGGCGTCGGCGGCCTCGGGCGCCGACCAGGCCGGGCGCAGGCGCTGCCAGTCCTGCTCGACGGTGGCGAAGCGGGCGCGCACGGCGTCGTCCCAGGGCACGAACAGCGGGCGTTCGGGGTCGCCGCGGCGCAGCAGCGCCAGGCTGGCTTCGAAGGCCGGCTGCTGCTGGCGCCGGCTGGCTTCGTCACCAGTGGCCAAGGACAAGGCCATGCGGTAGGTCTGCATGCGCATGCGGCCGGCCTCGTTGACGGCGGCGGCACCGCCTTCGAGCTGCCACGAGACCCACAGCGTGGCGCTGATGGCCAGCAGCGTCAGCACCAGGAAGGGCGTGGCCACCACGGCCAGCTTCATGCCCAGGTTGAAGCGGTGGTGGCGCGTCATGCCAGGCCGACCCAGGGGTTCTTGCTGAGGGCCACGGCGACGATCCAGCCGAAGACCGCCAGCGCCGCCAGCCAGGCCGCCGCGCGCCAGGCCCGCGGCAGGCCGGGCCGCAGCGCGACCATGCCCAGCGCGATGTACAGCAGCAGCCCGACGATCTTGGCCGCCAGCCAGGGCGCAGCCGCGGGTGTCAGCCCCAGCAGCCAGAGCATGGCCAGGGCCGAGCCCAGCAGCACCGTGTCCACGATGTGCGGCAGCGTGCGCGCGGCGCGGCCGCGCACCCAGCGCGCGCCGGCCAGTGCGGCCAGGCCACGGGCGAAGAAGCCGCCGAAGGACAGGGCGACGCTGCCCTGGTGCACCAGCTTCAGCACGGCGTAGTCCACCGCATCAGCCCGGCCGGCCGTCCAGCCGCGGCTGGGTCAGCACTGGCAGGTAGCGCCAGACGAAGAGGCCGAAGCCGGCCGACCACAGCATCGCCGAAGCCTGCACCGCCAGCATCAGCAGCTGCGGCGCCAGCAGCGGCAGGCCCACCCGCAGCAGGGCGGCGCCCAGCACCAGCAGGTAGCAGGCCACGTCGGCCCGGTCGGCGCGCAGCGGCCGCGCGGTGTGGCCGCGCGCGGTGCGCGTCATCATGCCGATGATCAGCCCGCCGGCCGCGCCCACCATCAGCGCATGGGCTGCGGCCGAAGCCGGTACCCAACCCATCAGCGCCGCGGCACGCAGCGCCAGGTGCACGGGGATCCACAGGTAGGCCGCGTGCAGCACCCAGACGATGGGCGTGCGCAGCGTGGTCCAGGGCTGCCACAGCAGCCAGCGCTCCAGGTGGGCCGCCGCGGCCAGCGCCGCCAGGCCTGCCACCGCGGCGGCCGGCAGGGGCAACAGGTCGGCCGCCAGCAGCGCCAGCACCGAGCCCAGCGCCAGCCTTTCCAGCCAGGGCCGCCGTGTCGCGCGCGCGCCGCGCACGCCGTTGTTGGTGAACATCGGCAGCACTCGGCCGGCCATCACCACCATGATGAACAGCACCACGTCCAGCGCCAGCTGCGGCCCGGCCCAGGCCGGCACCGTGGCCACGCCCAGCTGCTGCAGGTGCAGCAGCGCGGCCGCCGCCGCCAGCAGCACCAGCAGGCCGACGAAGAAGTAGTTGCGGCGGTTGCGCGCGGCCCACAGCGGCCGCGCCAGCGCCGCGGCCGCGGCCAGCGGGAAGGCCACGTTGGCGGCCGCTGCGGCCCAGCCGTAGGGCGTGAGCACCAGCACGCGTGCCGCCAGCCACAGCAGCACCAGCGCGGCCAACGGCCGGCCGGTGGGCGTGGGCTGGTTGCTCCAGTTGCGCCCGGCGGTGAACAGGAAGCCGACGATCACGGCCAGCGCAAAGCCGAACAGCATCTCGTGCGCATGCCACAGCGGGCCCTGCAGGTAGCCGTGCGGCAGCCAGCCGCTGAACTGCAGCGCCCACAGCGGCACCGACAAGGCGGCCAGCGCGCCGGCCAGCAGGTAGAAGGGCCTGAAGCCCAGCTGCCACAAGGCGCCGCCGCGCGGCGGCGGGCTGCCCCGGCGGCGCGCTGGCTCCTCGATCTGCAGGTAGACGGCGCTCACCGCAGGCCCAGCCCGGCGCACGGCCGGCTCAAAGCAATATCCAGCATGTATCAATGCTAGGCGGGCTCGGGGGACCGATGTTGACGCGCGTCAATTGCGGCAGCGCGGTGGGCTGGCCGCCCGCGGCCTCAGTACATCAGGCGCACGCCGATTTCGGTGCCGAAGGAGCTGAGGCCCGGGCTGGGCGTGACGGCGCTGGGGGCGACGAAGAAGGTGGCCCCGCCCGCGTTGCTGAGGGTGGAGACCGTGGCGTAGAGCGCCGTCCGCATCGACAGGTTGTAGACGGCGCCCAGCGCGAACTGCTGCGCCCGGTTGCCGCTGAGCGCGGGCAGGCCGCCCTGGCTGACGCCGCCATAGCTGAACTTGAAGTTCCACACGCCGACGGGCAGCGCGTAGCCGACATACCAGTTCTGCTGGTCGGCCTGGCCGCCGGCGGGCACGTCGGTGGTGATCTGGCCGTAGTACGCCGAGACCTTGCCGAATGCGCCCAGGTTCCAGGCGCCGGCGACGTTCCACTGCGTCAGGGCCAGCGTGTCGGCGCCGTCGATGCCGGTGCGGCCGTAGGCGGCCGCGATGTCGAAGGGGCCGGCGGCATAGCCGATGCGCCCGCCCGCGTACTTGTTCAGCGGCGCGCCTTCGCCGGCCGCCACCATCAGCTGCCCGTACAGGCCCGGGCCGAACTGGCCGCCGGGCAGGATGTAGCCGACCGTGTTGTTGGCGCGCACCAGCGTCCCGAAGGTGCCGGCCGTGCCGGCCAGCGAGCGCAGGTCGGCGCCGAGAAACAGGTTGCCGGCGGAGCCCACGCCGCTGGTGCCGAAAGGGTCGAAGGCGGTGATGCTCCAGTAGGTGGGGGTGTAGTCGCGGCCCAGGCGCAGCTCGCCCCAGCGGTTGGACAGGCTGACCGTCGAGCGCAGGTTGAAGAAAAAGGCTTCGCTGCGCTCACTGCCCGGGGCCTGGGCACCGGCGCCGGTGTCCGGGTCGATCGCGCCTTCGAGCCAGAAGCCGGCCGCCAGGCCACCGCCCAGGTCTTCGACACCGCGCAGGCCCAGGCGGCTGGTGGCCATGCCGTTCGGCGCCAGCTGCGTGCTGGACTCGTTGCTGCCGAAGCTGTCGTTGTCGACATAGCGCACGCCCAGGTCGACCACGCCGAACAGCGTCACCGACGACCGGGCGAAGGCATCGGGCGACAGCGCGATCAGCGAGGCCAGGGCGACGGCGGGCGTTCTCATGGGGCAGGCTCCGGGGGCGACCGGCGCCTGATCCGGGATGGCCTGCAGAAGTTCCGCGATCAGCGCCCGGACGCCGGGCCTGGTGCGTGCGGCAGCGCCTGTTGGGCCTGCTCGCAATGCCTCTTCACCACGGCCATGCCGTAGTCGTTGCCGTTGGGCGTGCGCACGACGGTGTGCACGTGGAAGCGCTGCGGCGTCGGGTTGCCCAGGAACACGCCGGCATGGTGGTCGAACTCGATCAGCAGCACCGGGCCCTGGATGCGGTAGTAGAAAGGGTCGTCCTCGCCCAGGCCGCCGATCCAGCAGAAATGTGTCTCGCCCAGGTGGCGCTCGAAGTCCTGCAGCCGCGCCGCGCGCGGGCCCTCGGGCAGGTAGGCCAGGTAGGCGGCCACCAGGTCCATCAGGCCTCGGCGCTGCAGCGCATCGAAGCGTGCGACGCAGGGACCTTCATGGGGAATCACGCGGTTGTCCTGGTAGGCACCGGCCAGGTTCAGCTCGTCGGCAAAGGCGACGCGGCCGGGCGGCATGGCCGGGTCGCGCTTCTGCGCGTACAGCTGCGCCTCGCGCTGCAGCGGTTTCGGCAGGTCGAGCATCAGTTCGAGCGCCAGCCGCTCTTCGGCCTCGAACTCGCGCACGCCGGCAAAGGGGCCGGTGTCGATGTGGTGCGGCTCGGCGCCGAAGAACACTGGCGTGGCCACCATCTGCCCCTGGCGGAACAGGAGGTTCAGGCACACATGGTGGCCGTAGAAGTTGAAGCCCCAGGGCTCGGTGGCCGACGGTTCGCCGAAGAGGTTGAGGTTGTAGCTGTACTCGTTCATCACCCGAGGCGCATTCACCAGTTCGCCGAGGAAGTGGTTGATGCGCATCAGGTTGCGCACGCGCGCGAAGCCGGTCGCGCTGAGGCTGGCGCGCAGCAGTTCCAGCATCGGGCCGCGCAGCTCGGGGCCGACCTCGTCCAAGCGCAGGCCGAAGCGCTGCACGTAGATCTCGGGGTTCATCCAGGCCCGCCACTCGCGCGCGGCCAGCGGGTGCTGCAGGCTTTCGCGCTGCGCCGGCGTGCAGGCGGCCAGCAGCCGGCCGGCGGCATCGACCGCTGCGCGCAGCGGTGCTTGTTCGTCCTGCAGGCGGAACAGCTGTGGGCGGCAGCAGCCGTCGCAGCTGATACCGTGGAAATCCTCGTGGTGGTACTTGTGCAGCCAGCCTTCCAGCAGCGCCCGCACCGGTGGGCGTTCCCACGCATGTTCGGCGTGGCTGTAGGCATCGCGCTGCGCGATGCCGGCCAGGCGCGGGTCGTCGGGCGGGCGAAGGAAATCGCGGAAGGACGCGCTCATATCAAGCCGGGGTAGCTGCCGCCGTCGAGTTGCAGGTTCTGGCCCGAGATGAAGCCGGCCTGCGCCGCGCACAGAAAGGCGCAGGCGTCGCCGAACTCCTCGGGCCGGCCCATGCGCCGGGCGGCGATGGTCATCGTGATGCGGCGCCGCGCTTCGTCCAGGCCGATGCCTTCGCGTTGCATCATCCGCTCGGCCATCTGCTGCTGGCGCGGCGTGTCGATGCGCTCGGGCAGCAGGTTGTTGATCGTCACGTTGTCGGCCGCGGCCTCGAAGGACATCGCCTTGCAGAAGGCGGTGAGCCCCGTGCGCGCGGTGGTGGACAGCGCCATCGTCGCGCGCGGGCTCTTCACCATGGCCGAGGTGATGTTGACGATGCGGCCGAAGCGCCGCGCACGCATGCCCGGCAGCACCGCGCGCACCAGCAGCAGCGGCGCCAGCAGGTTGGCTTCCAGCGCGGCGATCCAGGCCGCATGGTCCCAGTCGGCCAGTTCGCCCGGCGGCGGACCGGCGTTGTTGTTGACCAGGATGTCCGGCTCGGGGCAGGCGGCCAGCAACGCGTCGCGGCCGGCGGGCGTGACCAGGTCCGCGGCCACGGCATGCACCTTGGCGCCGCTGGCGGCCAGGTGCTCGCGGGCCTGCGCCAGCCGCTCCGGGTTTCGGCCGTTGAGCCAGAGCTCGCAGCCCTCGCGCGCCAGCGCGGTGGCGCAGGCCAGGCCCAGGCCGCTGCTGGAAGCGCAGACCAGCGCGCGCCGACCGGTGATGCCCAGGTCCATGGCGCGCCTACTCCAGCGTCAGGCCGATGCCCTGGATCACCGTGCCCCACTTGGCACGCTCGCCATCCAGGAAGGCCGCGAACTCCTGCGGCCCGCTGCCCAGCGATTCACTGCCGGCATTGCGCCGCGCGGCCACCACCTCGGGGTTCTTCGCCACCTGCGCGCAGGCATCGGCCATGCGCCGCACGATCGGCTCGGGCGTGCCGGCCGGCGCGAACAGGCCGATCCACACCAGCGGCTCGAAGTTGGCCACGCCGGCCTCGGCGAAGGTGGGCACCTCGGGCATCAGCGGGTGACGCTTCTTGCCCGAAATGGCCAGCGTGCGCAGCTTGCCGCTTTGCACATGGCCCATCAGCGGCAGCATGGCTTCGAAGATGGCCGGGTACTGGCCGCCCACCAGGTCGGTGAAGGGCGGGGTGGTGCTGTAGTGGATGAAGTTCGGCGTCACGCCCTCGATCGAGCCGAACCAGGCGCCGGTCAGGTGGCTGATCGAGCCCACGCCCAGCGTGCCCATGGCGGTGTACTTCGGGTCGCTCTTCATCAGCTTCACGTACTCGGCCACCGTCTTGGCCGGCACCGTGGCGTTGATCGTCAGCGTGTAGGCCGTCACCGAGGCCAGGCACACGGGCGCCAGCTCGCGCTTGGGGTCGAACTTCAGCTTCGGGTACAGCGCCGACATCGTCGTCAGGCTGGGCGTGCCCACCAGGAAGGTGTAGCCGTCGGGCGCGCTGCGGATCACCGATTCCACCGCGATGCGCGTGGCCGCGCCGGGCTTGTTCTCGACGATGACCTGCTGCCCCAGCAGGCCGCTGAACAGCCCGGCCATCTGGCGGATGTCCACGTCGGGCCCGGTGCCGGGCGGCGTGGGCACGACGAAGCGGATCGGCTTGGCCGGCCAGTCCTGCGCCTGGGCTGCGGCGCCGAAGCCGATGGCCACGGCGGCCAGCGCCAGCAGGGCGGCACGCCGGCCGCGGGGTTCACGCGCGTGGGGCTGTGTCATGGGGGATGTCTCCTTGTGGTGAGGGGCTCGGGTGACGGGAAGTTGCCGCGGGCGGCATGGCGGCCTGCCGCCGTTGCAGCAGCGCCAGCGCCTCGGCGGGCGTGGCGAAGCCGCCATAGACACAGTGGTCGGGCCGCACCAGCGCGCCGACGAGGCCGCTGGCGCCCAGCCAGTCGCGCAGCAGGCCATCGCTTTCCTGCACGTGGCGGGCACCAAGCAGCGGCGCTGAGCCGGGTGCCGCGACGATGAGCAGCGGCAGGCCGTGCGCCGCCGCGGCCGCGGCACAGGCCGTTTGCATGGCGCGGTCGTCGGAGGCCAGCACCAGCCGCCACGCGGCGCCGAGCAGGTCGTCCATCAACGCCTGGCGCGGGCCTTCGAGCACGCGCGGCTGCGGCAGCACCTCGCCGGCGCGGGGCGCGCCCTGGGCGATCAGCCCGTGGCGCAGCGGCGGGATCAGCTCCTGGCGGATCAGCGTCGGTGCCTGGCCGCCGGCCTCGCGCAGCATGCGCGCATCGCGGGCGCGGGCGCGGGCTGGGTCGCGCTCGGACAGCATCACGCCCAGCTGCTTGGCCATCAGCGTCGTGGCCTCGACATGCGGCCGGCGTTCGGCGGTGTAGCTGTCGAGCAGCGCCTCGCCGACCTCACCGCGCTGCACCGCGGCCAGTTTCCAGGCCAGGTTGCCGGCATCGCGCAGGCCCTGGCACATGCCCTGGCCCATGAACGGCGGCGTCTGGTGCGCGGCATCGCCGGCCAGCAGCACGCGGCCGGCACGCCAGTCGTCGGCCACCAGGGCATGGAAGCGGTAGGCCGCGGCGCGCCACAACTCGGCCTCACCGGGCTGCAGCCAGCGTTGCAGCAGCGCCCACAGCCGGGCCGGCTCGAGCGCGCCTTCGCGCGGCTCGCCAGGCATCAGCATGAATTCCCAGCGGCGGTGGTTGCCGGGGCAGACGATGTAGGTGCAGGGCCGCTCGGGCTCGCAGTACTGCACGTTGGTGTCCGGCAGGCGCGCCAGGGCCTCGGCACCGACCTTCAGGTCGACGACGATCCAGGGCTCGTCGTAGTCGTGGCTGTGCAGCCGCAATCCGGCGAGCCGGCGCACGGTGCTGGACGCGCCGTCGCAGCCGACCACCCAGCACGCAGTGCATGCCAGCGCCTGCCCGCGGTCGTCGCGCAACGACAGGGCCATGGCATCGGCCCGAGACTCGAACGCGAGCAGTTCGGTGCCCAGGCCGAAGTGCACCAAAGGCATGGCCGCCACCGTGGTGCGCAGCACGGCTTCGACGCCGGGCTGGTCGCAGGTGAAGTTGGGCGCCCAGGTGTAGGGGTAGGGCGGCTCGATGCGCCGCACGCGCTGGATGACCTGGCCATCGACGCCGCGGTAGACGGTGTTGCGGAAGTCGGTGACGTGCGGGGCCAGCGCCTCGGCCGCGCCGACGCGCTGGAACAGGCGCATCGCGTCGTGGTCGAAACCCACCGCGCGCGGCTGGCCGTAGACCTCGCGCGCACGGTCGAACACCGCCACGCGCAGGCCCTCGCGGCCCAGCAGCCCGGCCAGCGTGATACCCACCGGCCCGCAGCCAATGACCGCCACGTCGTAAGCCGAACCGGGTTCGATAGCATGCATGGCGCGGCAGCGTATCGACGCAGATCAAAGCCACAAGCGAAGCTTTTTCGCCCCGGCGTTGCATGGCATGCAACGCAGCGGCGGCGGGCAAAGGAGACACACCCTGGTCAAGCGCCATCAACGCATCGATCTGGACAGCCTGCGGCTGCTGCAGGCGATCGATCAGCACGGCAGCTTTGCCGCGGCGGCCCAGGCGCTGAACGTGGTCACGTCGACCATCACGCATGCGGTGCGGGGCCTGGAGGAACGCCTCGGCCTGCAGGTCTTCGACCGCAGCGGCCGGCGCGTGCGCTTCACGGCCAACGGCCGCGCGCTGCTGGAGCGCGGGCGCGACCTGCTGGAACGTGCCGATGCCTTCGACGACGAGCTGCAGGCCCTGGCCACGGGCTGGGAACCGCGGCTGTCGATCGCGGTGGACGAGGTCATCCCGATGCAGCCGGTGATCGCGCTGCTGGGCGAGTTCATCGCCGTGGCGCCGCAGTCCACCGTGCGCCTGAGCCGCGAGGCGGCGGCGGGCTCATGGGACGCGCTGCTGGCCGGCCGGGCCGACCTGGTGGTGGGCGCGCCGGCGCGTGCCCGCCCGGCCGGCGCCGGCTGCGAGAGCTGCCCCTTCGTGCCCATCCGCTTCGTGCTGGCCGTGGCCGCCGGGCACCCGCTGGCGGGCCGGCAGGACCTGATCGACAACGAGGAGATCGCGCGCCATCGTTCGGTGGTGATGGGCGACACCAGCCGCGCGCTGCCGCACCTGCCCTATGGCCTGCTGGACAACCGGCTGCAGCTTGCGGTGCCCGACGAGGCCAGCAAGCTGGAGGCGATCCGCCTGGGCCTGGGCTGCGGCTTCCTGCCCGAGGCCGTGGCGCGGCCGCGCGTGAAGCGCGGCGAGCTCAAGCTGCTGAAGGTGCGCACGCCCCACCCGCCCAGCGAAAGCGCGCTCGGCTGGCGCGCCGGCGAGCAGGGGCGCGCGCTGCGATGGTGGGTGCAGCGGCTGACGGCCCCGGCCTTCGTGCGCCGCTTGTTCGATTAGCGCGTCGTGAAGTCTGTGTAACGCCCAAGGGCCCGGCTGGACCGCGCCGCATCGCGGCCCGCCGCGATGGCCTCGTCCACCTGGGCTGCCGTCAACGCCAGCCGCGTCGGCATGGCCCGCAGCCGCGCGGCGCTGGCCGGCGCCAGGGCGTCGGGGCTGAGGGTCTCGACGACGATCCGCAGATCGTCGCAGGCCCACGGCTCGCCGGGCGGCAGCAGGGCCCGCACCCGCTCTGGGTCGAGCCCGCAGCGGAAGCGCACCAGGTCCTGCTGCCAGCGGCGGGCCATGTCGCGGAAGGCGGTGGCGCTCAAGCGCGTCGCCGAGTCGATGGCCGCATCGGCCGCGGCGAGGCCAACCTCCAGGCCGCCGGGGCCCTGCGGCTGCAACACCCAGTCGCCCGCTGGCGCCCGGCCGACATCGACGATCAGGAACAGCATGCGCCGCAGGCGCACCGCGTCGGCCTCGGTTAGCGGGCCGTGCGGGGTGCCCGACAAGGCACGCGCCACCAGGATGCTGGCAAGACCCTGGTTGTCCGTCAGGCCACCGTCGGCCAGCTTCAGGTAGCGCACGCGCGCCGGGTCGCGGTAGTCGCGCATGGCCTGGGCCACCGAGGCCACGGTGTCGGTGGCCACGCCGGCCGGGTCGTCCAGGTGCGGCTGCAGCGGCGGCAGCGGGGTCAGGCAGGCTTCGGGGTAGGTGCGCAGCACCACCGGCGCAAACACCAGCGGCACGGCCATCGAGGCCGCCACGGCTTCGGACACCGGCAACGCCGACAGATCGCTGCACAGCGCCAGGAACACCGGCGGCGTGAACGGGAACGGGATGCGGTGGTACAGGTCGGTGGCGTTGATCCACACGTCGGGCTTGTTGCGTCGCGCCAGGTCGGCGAAGGTGGCGCCGCGGAACACCTCGTCATCGAGGCGCCGCGCCAGGTTGCTGCGGTCGTTCAGGCCGCCGGCGGCCAGGCGCTGCAGGTTGGCGGGCGAGAACCAGTTCAGCCGCAGGTCGCGCTCAAGGTCCTGCAGCAGCACACGCTCGCGAAAGTGCTGCAGGCCCTCGCGGCCGTACAGGCCCACGTAGGCGGCCACCAGCGAGCCGCCGGACACGCTGGAGATGAAGCTGATGTCATCGAAGACGTCGGCCGTCTTTCCGCCTTCGCCGGCCAGGGCCTGCAGCACGCCGAGGCCGAACGCGGCGGCCCGCAGCCCGCCGCCCGACAGCGACAGCCCGATGACGTCGCGGCCGACGATGTCGCGCGGTGCCGCCGTCTGGGCCACGAAGGCCGGCGTCACTGGCGTGTTGCTGGGCGCGTTGTCGAAGCCGGGCGTGGCGCAGCCCGCCAGCAGCCCCGCCGCTATGGCAAGCAGCGTCCGGGAGCGACGCACGCCGGATCGCATCAGGGCCCGGGACCGCCCAGCCGTATGGCGTGGCGCCGACCGAAGGCCACGATCTCGGCCACGACCGCGGGGGGCTGCTCCTCGGCAATGAGGTGGCCGGCGCCGGCGATGGTGCTGCCTTCCACGGTGGCCACCAGGCCGACGAACTGCTCCTTCACGCCGGGGTGGCCGTACTGCCCGTTCAGGGCCAGCAAGGGCACGCCGAGCACGCGGCCCTGGAGCGCCTCGACCGTCTGCTGCGCGGTGCGCAGGCTGTCGCGGTACCAGCCGAAGGAGCCGTGCAGCCCGCCCGGCGTGCGCAGGCCGCGCACGTACTCGGCCTTGTCCGCGGCGCTAAGGCTCCGCGGGTCGGCCACCATCGCGGTCAGCAGGTAGTCCACCATGCGCTCTTCCTTGCCTTCCCACAGCATGGCCGCCACATGCGGTGTCGCATTGAACGGGAACCACCAGTAGACGAAGGGGTTGTCGGCACGGAAGGCGGTGAAGCGCTCCAGGTTGTAGCCCAGCAGCGGTTCGTCGAAGTAGCCGACGCCCAGCACC
>Ga0209369_1000715_pt1 | contig 28092 bp, 29 predicted proteins | sample EBPBio142010_DNA_FD_185865 | JGI IMG/M metagenome (GOLD analysis project Ga0209369, IMG submission 185865) | Wastewater treatment Type I Accumulibacter community from EBPR Bioreactor in Madison, WI, USA - Reactor 1_10/4/2010_ DNA (SPAdes)... | ecosystem: Engineered > Bioreactor > EBPR >... | reverse complement strand
CCAGCCCGCGGAACGGATCGCCCGCCGGCCGCGGCCCGGCCAGCGCCGCATGGCCGAAGGGGTCGTCCAGGCGCACGTAGATGCCCGGCGCGCCGGCCACCCGGTGGCCGGTAACGCCCTGCGCCTCCAGCACCTTCAGCACCGCCTGTTCCAGCCGGTAGACGTATTCCTTGACGTAGATGCGCAGCCGGCGCAGGTCCACCAGCGGGTAGGCCACCACCTGGCCGGGGCCGTGGTAGGTGACCTGGCCGCCGCGGTTGCTCTGCACCACCGGGATGTCGCCGGGCGACAGCACATGCTGGGCGCGGCCGGCGATGCCCTGCGTGAACACCGGCTCATGCTCCACCAGCCACAGCTCGTCTTCGGTGTCGGGCGTGCGTTGGGCGGTGAAGTCGATCATGGCCTGCAGCGTGGCGGCGTAGTCACGCCGCCCCAGCAGGCGCTGCCGCACTACAGCACCACCTTGACCAGCGGGTGGCTGCTCAAGGCGCGGTACAGGTCGTCCAGTTGCTGGCGCGAGGTGGCCGTGACCTGCAGCGTCAGCCCCATGTACTTGCCGCCGCTGCTGGGCCGCAGCTCCAGCGTGGCGCGGTCGTAGCCGGGGTCGAAGCGGCGGGCGATGTCCACCACCGCCTGCTCGAAGGCCGGGTCGTTGGCGCCCATCACCTTGATCGGGAACAGGCTCGGGTATTCGATCAGCGATTCGCGCCCGTCGGTGGCCATGGCGGTGCCGTGCCTCTCAGATCGACTGCAGCGTCTTGGCCCGCTGGTAGGCCTCGTACAGCCGTGCGTACACCGGGCCGGGCTTGCCGCGCAGCGCGCCGTGGCCCACCGCCTCGCCATCGAGCCGCGTCACCGGCAGGATCTCCTTCGTGGCCGAGCTGATCAGCACCTCGTCGGCACTGCGCACATCGGCTTCGGGGATGGGCCGCAGGTTGTAGGCGATGCCGGCTTCCTCGCACAGCTCGCGGAGCAGGTCGAAGCGGATGCCTTCGAGCACGTGCTCGCTCTTCGGCGCGCCGAGCAGCGCGCCCTCGTGCACGATCCAGACGTTGCTGCCCGAGGCTTCGGTCAGGAAGCCGTCGCGGAACATGATGGTCTCCATCGCGCCGTGGTCGGCCGACATCTGCCGCGCCAGCACGTTGCCCAGCAGGCTGACGCTCTTGATGTCGCCGCGCTCCCAGCGGAAATCGCGCGCCGTCACGCAGGCCACGCCGTGATGGCGCTGCTCGGCGGTGGGCGGCTTCATCGGGTTGGCCATCATGAAGACGGTGGGCTCCACCTGCGCCGGCATCACGTGGTCGCGCGGCGCCGGGCCGCGCGTCACCTGCAGGTACACCACCTGGTCGTCGGCGCCGGTCTGCGCCGCCAGCCGGGCCACCAGCTCACGGCAGCGTGTCAGCCACTGCTCGCGGCTGTGCGGGTTGGGGATGCGGATCTTCGCCAGCCCGCGCTCCAGCCGCGCCAGGTGCTCGTCGAAGCGGAACAGGCGCCGGCCGTACACCGGCACCACGTCGTAGATGCCGTCGCCGAAGATGAAGCCGCGATCCAGCACCGACACCTTGGCATCGCACGCGCGGGTGTACTCACCGTTCAGGTAGCAGGGCGTGTCGGGTAGGGGGGCATGCATGGCGGCATCTCCTGGCAGTGCGCGACCAGCTTACTTGATCCACAGACGCAGCGCGTCCCAGGTGCGGCTGATGATGCCGGCCAGTTCCACCGGCTGCATCACCACCAGCGGCACGGTGGCCACCGGCGTGCCGCCTGCGGTGCTGACCTTGATCTGGCCGACCTGCTGGCCCTGGGCCAGCGGCGCCATCAGCGGGTCGGTGCGCTCGACCTGCGTCTTCAGCTTGTCGCCTTCGCCCTTGGGCACGCTGACGAACAGGCCGCCCGCCGCGCCCAGCGGCACCTCGGCCGCCTGGCCCTTCCACACCGGCACGGTGACCACCGGCTTGGCGGCCTCGAACAGCCGCACCGTGTCCCAGGCCTGGAAGCCCCAGTTCAGCAGCTTCTGGCTTTCGGCGGCGCGGGCCTCGCGCGAGGCGGTGCCCAGCACCACGCTGACCAGGCGGCGCTTGCCGTTGGGCATCTCGCGCACCGCGCTGGCCACCAGGCAGTAGCCGGCGGCCTCGGTGTAGCCGGTCTTCATGCCGTCCACCGTGGGGTCGCGGCCCAGCAGCAGGTTGCGGTTGTCCTGCTTGATGCGGTTGTAGGTGTACTGCCGCATCGAGTAGTACGGATAGAAGTCCGGGAAGTCGGTGATGATCTTCGACGCGATGGTCGCCACGTCGCGGGCCGACGCATAGTGGCCGGGATCGCTCAGGCCGGTGACGTTGCGGAACTGCGCGTTCTTCAGTCCCCAGGCCTGGGCCTGCTTGTTCATCATCGCCACGAAGGCATCGAGCGAGCCACCCACCGCCTCGGCCAGCGCCACCGAAGCGTCGTTGCCGCTCTGCACGATCATGCCCTTCAGCAGCTCGTCCACGGTGGGCGTCATCGTGGTGTCGATGAACATCAGCGAGCCGCCGCCCTTGCGCTCGGCCCAGGCGCGCTGCGACACCGGCAGCGTCTGCTCCAGGCTGAGCTTCTTGTCGCGGATGGCGCCGAACACCAGGTAGGCGGTCATCAGCTTGGTCAGCGAGGCCGGGTCGGCCTGCGCATCGGCCTCGCGTTCGGCCAGCACCTGCTTGCTCTGCAGGTCGACCAGGATGTAGCTGCGCGCCGCGATTTCCGGCGGCTGCGGGTTCTGGGCCAGGCTGACGAAGGACGTGGTCAGCGCCAACAGGAGGACGAGAAGTCTTTTCATCGGATCGGGAAATGCTTTCAAAGGCGCCAGGTTCGCAGGCTCAGGCCGCACTGCCGGTCACCAGGGATTTCAGCAGCGGCAGCTGCCCGTGGAAGAAATGGCCCGCGCCCGGCACCACCGTCACCGGCTGGGCCAGCGGCCGGGCCCAGTCCAGCACCGATGCCAGCGGCACCACGTCGTCGGCCTCGCCATGGATCACCAGCGTGCCGGCCGGCACCGCCGGCATGTCGAAGCGGCTGGCTGCCGGGCCCACCAGCACCAGGCGCTCGGCCGCCTGCTCGGCGGGCAGAGCGGCGGCGACCCGCGCAGCGACATACGCACCGAACGAGAAGCCCGCCAACAGCAGCGCCTGGCCCGGCTGTCGGCAGGCCGCCAGCACTGCCTGCGCGTCGTCGGTCTCGCCGCGGCCTTCGTCCCAGGCGCCGGCCGAAGCGCCGACACCGCGGAAGTTGAAGCGCGCCGCCTCGTAGCCCAGCTGTACGAAGGCGCGGGCCAGCGTCTGCACCACCTTGTTGTCCATCGTGCCGCCGTGCAGCGGGTGCGGATGGCACACCAGGGCCAGGCCGCGTGGCGTGCCGGCCGGGCCGTCGATCGCGCATTCGATCTCACCGGCCGGGCCGGCGACCTTCAGCCTGCGGGTCTGGGCGTTCATGCCCGGGCGTCAGCGGCCGACGTCCGGCGCCAGCAGCAGGCGCTCGACCACGCGGCCGTTCTGCAGGTGGCTGTCGACGATCTCGTCGATGTCCTGCTGGTCGACGAAGGTGTACCAGACGCCCTCCGGGTAGACCACCGCCACCGGCCCGCCGGCACAGCGGTCCAGGCAGCCGGCCTTGTTGACGCGCACCCCGCCCGGCCCGGCCAGGCCCAGGGCCTTGACGCGCGACTTGCAGCGGTCGAAGGCCGCCTGGGCATCCTGCTGCGCGCAGCAGGCCTCGCCGTTGGTGCGCTGGTTCAGGCAGAAGAAGATGTGGTGTTGGTAGTAGCTCAAGGTGAGGCCCGTCGCTCGGGTAAACCCGGGATTGTAGGCAGCCCGCCCGCACGGGCCCGGTGCATGACCCTACGGCTTGGAACGGTCGGCCGCCAGCCGGCCCAGCTGCCAGACGATGGCCGCATAGGGCCACAGCCAGCCGATCCACAGCGCCACGCCATGGAAGCGCACGAAACGGCCCTGCTCCCAGTTCTGCAGGCTCTGCGCGAAGTACGGGTCCACCGGCGCCTGGCTGACCAGCATCACCAGTGCGCCCAGCACCACCAGGCCCAGCCCGGCCGCCGCCCGTGGCGGCAGCAGCGCGCAGGCCGCCGCCAGCAGCACGCCCAGCGCCCAGGCCGGCAGCGTCTGCGGCGTGATCCAAGCCAGCGCGTTGGCCGGTCCGAAGCCGAGCGCGGTGGACAGCGTGGTGGCCAGCAGCGCGGCGGCCAGCAGGCCGGCCAGCAGGAGCAGGCGGCGCAGCCCGCTGCGCGCCACGCCGAAAGCCACCAGGCAGGGCGCCAGCAGGCCCAGCAGTTGCACCAGGCCGTCGGACAGCGGCGGCAGCGGCTGCACCGGCGGCGCGGCGGCCAGCAGCATCTGCTGCAGCCCGCTGGCCCAGGGCACGTCGTCGAAGAGCTCCAGCAGGGCTTCGCGCAGCGGCGGCGCCACATGGCCCACGCCCAGCGGCGCCGGCGTCGGGAACAGCAGCGCCACCGGCCACAGCGCCAGCAGGCTCAGCGCGCCGGCGCTGTCGCGCACGAACCAGCGCTCGCGCGCCACCTGCCAGCGCTGCAGCAGCCCGGCGGCCTGCAGCAGCGCGGCCAGAACGATGCCGGCCCCGGCGCCGGCGCTGTTCAGCACCCAGTCCACCCGCGACGGCACGCGGCCGGGCAGGAACTGCTGCGTCACCTCGGTCGCATAGGACAGTGCCGAGCCGGCCAGCAGCGCCAGCAGCGCGGCGCGCCATGCGGCCTGGCCGCTGCGCACCTGCGCCAGGTACAGCAGCGCGCCCAGCGGCAGGTAGCCGAGCACGTTGGACCAGACATCGAAGGGGTCGCGCCACGGTGGCCACGGCAGTGCCAGCAGGGCCGGGCCGCCGATGCCCGGCGGCCAGCGCCAGCCGCTGAAGGGGTACAGGCTGGCATAGAGCAGCAGCGCCGCATAGACCAGCGCCAGCGGCGCGGCGGAGCTGCGTTGGCGCAGCGACAGGGCCACGGCTGCGCCCGATCAGAAGGGCTTGACCACCACCAGCACGACGATCGCGGTGAACAGCAGCACCGAGCTTTCGTTGAACACCCGGAACCAGCGGTCGCCGCGATGGTTGGCGTTCTGCTCGAAGCGGCGCAGCAGGCGGCCGCACACGTGGTGGTAGGCCAGCACACCCAGCACCAGCGCCAGCTTGGCGTGCATCCAGCCGTTGCCGGCGCCGAGGCCGATGCCGTAGTGCAGCCACAGCACCAGGCCCAGCACCACCGCCGGCACCGCCAGGATGCCGGCAAAGCGGTACAGCTTGCGTGCCATCAGCAGCAGCCGCGCGCGTTCGGCGGCGCTGTCTGGCGCCACCATCGCCAGGTTGACGAACAGCCGCGGCAGATAGAACAGGCCGGCAAACCAGCTGGCGACGAAGACGATGTGGAAGGCCTTGACCCAGAGATATCCGCTGCCCATGCGCCGATTATCGGTGCGCTGCGGGGCCCGCAAGAAAAGAGGCCCCGGCGCGGGGCCGGGGCCGGGAAGCCTTATCGCTGTCAACACGCTAAGGCACCTGCTCAGGGAGGAAAAGCAGGGAACGACAACCTTGCGGCTATCATTCAATTTCGACTCTAGCAGACGCCCTGGCGTTTGTGAAAGAGCAGTTGTCCGGGTCGACCCCCCGTCCAGGCGGCCCTGTTACAGGGGCTTCCCGTGCGGCGCGGCACCGCCCACAGCCGAGGAAGCCCGCCTTGCAGACGCCACCCCCCTTCCCTGCCAGCCGCCCGCGCCGCCTGCGCCGCGATGCCTTCACCCGCGCCCTGGTGCGCGAGCACCGCGTGGCCCCGCAGGACCTGATCCTGCCGGTGTTCGTGCTCGACGGCAGCCAGGTGACGCAGGACGTGCCCAGCATGCCCGGCGTGCAGCGGCGCAGCATCGACCGGCTGTTCGCCACGGCCGAGGAATGCGTGTCGCTGGGCGTGCCGGTGATGGCGCTGTTTCCGGTCATCGAGCCGTCGCTGAAGACGCCCGACGGCCGCGAGGCCACCAACCCCGGCGGCCTGGTGCCGCGCGCGGTGCGCGAGCTGAAGAAGCGCTTTCCCGAACTGGGCATCCTGACCGACGTGGCGCTGGACCCCTTCACCAGCCACGGCCAGGACGGCCTGCTGGACGACAGCGGCTACATCGTCAACGACAGCACCGTGGCCGTGCTGACCGAGCAGGCGCTGGTGCAGGCCGAGGCCGGCGTGGACATCGTCGCGCCCAGCGACATGATGGACGGCCGCATCGGCGCGATCCGCCAGGCACTGGAGGCGCGCGGCGCGATCCACACCCGCATCATGGCCTACAGCGCCAAGTACGCCAGCGCCTTCTACGGCCCCTTCCGCGACGCGGTGGGCTCGGCCAAGAACCTGGGCAAGAGCGACAAGAAGGTCTACCAGATGGACCCGGGCAACACCGACGAGGCGCTGCGCGAGGTGGCGCTGGACATCGCCGAAGGCGCCGACATGGTGATGGTCAAGCCCGGCATGCCGTACCTGGACATCGTGCGCCGCGTGAAGGACGAGTTCCGCGTGCCCACCTTCGCCTACCAGGTGAGCGGCGAGTACGCGATGCTGAAGGCCGCCGCCGCCAACGGCTGGCTGGACCATGACGCGGTGATGATGGAATCGCTGCTGGCCTTCCGCCGCGCCGGCGCCGACGGCGTGCTCAGCTACTTCGCCCTGGACGCCGCCCGGCTGCTGCGCAAGGCCTGAACGCGCCGCGCATGCGCGTCTTCCACGTCAGGGCGGAGCGTTTCGTCGAGCTGGCCGCGCTGCCGGCGGCGCTGCCGACCGACGGCTTCCTGTGGATCGGCAGCGGCCGCCGCGAGTTCGAGGTCTCGGTCGGCGACATCCAGCAGCACCTGCAGACCTGGACCGGTGGTCAGCTGGTGGACCTGCACGTGCGCGACCTGCTCAGCCAGCAGCTGCCGTCGAACTTCGACACCACGTCCTGGTACGACCTGCTGGTGTTCCGCCGCCTGGCGGTGGGCGCCGGCACCGACACCTCGGACGACGTGACCGGCTCGCCGGCCGCGGCGCGGCGGCTGCTGGCGGCCATCGACACCAGCCCGGTGGGCTTTGCCGTCTTCGACCGCGTGCTGGTGACCGTGCACCCCACCGACTGCGCGGTGCGCGACTACTTCGCGCAACGGCTGCAGCAGCAGGCCGACGGCGTCGAGGTGCGCGGCCCGACGCGGCTGCCGGCCAGCCCGGCCGACCTGATGCTGCGCATGGCCAACCACATGGTCGACGGCTACCTGGAGCTGCGCCGGCAGCTCACCCGGCAGCTGGGCGCGCTGCAGAACGAGCTGCTCGATCCGAAGAGCCGCTTCGACGATTGGAAGGTGCTGCTCGACGCGCGCAACACGCTGCACCTGCTGGAAGACACCTGCGAGGACCAGCGCAGCGCGATGCAGGAATGGATCGACGCGCTGGACGAATGGCCAATGGAAAGCGACGCCCACGCCCGGCTCGAGCGCGAGCTGCTGCGCGTGCGCTCGCGCGACGTGTTAGAGCACATCGAGCGCGTGCTGAGCCACGTGCGCCGGCTCGAGCATTCGGCCGAGGTCGCCGTGCAGATGCACTTCTCGGCGCTGGGCCACCGCACCAACGACATCATGCGCACGCTGACCGTGCTGACCGCGGTGTTCCTGCCGCTGAACCTGATCACCGGCTTCTTCGGCATGAACTTCGACACCCTGCCGCTGATCCATTCCGCCACCGGCATCTGGGCCGCGGTGGCGGTGATGGCGGCCGTGGGGGTGGGCCTGATCGTCTACTTCCGCCGCAAGCGCTACCTGGGTTCGCAGCTGCGCAAGTAAGGCCGGTGGGCGTGTAACGGCGCGCCAGTCCCAGCCCCGCGCTCGTGGGGTCGCCCCGCAGAAAGGGGATGCTCGTGCGGCGTCACAGACGCCAGCATGTATTCCCATACGGAACCTTGCTGCGGAGACATCTGCCATGACCCTTGCCAAGACCCTGAGCACTCTCGCCATCGCGGCGGCCGCCCTGCCTGCCGCGGCGGCCCAGTTCGACTTCTACAAGCTGAACCAGCCGAACAACCCGGCACAGGACTTCCTGCCGACCAACGGCATCGTCTGCACCACCTACGACCTGTGCAGCTCCAACGTCGACGGCGGCGTGTTCGGCGGCGAGCTGAAGTTCACAAGCGACGGCATCACGGCCTCGGCCACCGGCAGCTACCTGGGCGAGACCACGCGCGCCTCGGCCGTGCAGGACAGCACCAAGAACTGGAGCGCCAGCAACGGCGCCGGCCTGGGCGTGTACCACCAGGTCAAGGTGACCAGCGACGACAACATCACCTTCGGCGAGATGCTGACGATCACCTTCGACCAGGCCGTCACGCTGACCCGCATCGAACTGCGCTCCGAAGGCCACAACTACACCAACTGGACGCCGGGCGCGACCTTCCTGCTGAACGGCGCGCAGACGGAGTTGCCGCAGGGCACGGGCTACATCGACCTGAACCTGACCGGCACGGTGTTCACCTTCGCCTTCGACGGGCCGGCGCCGTCGCTGACGAATGCCGTGCAGTCCACCGGCGACCAGTTCTACCTGGCAGCCATGACGGTGCAGGCGGTGCCCGAGCCCGGCACCTACGCGATGCTGCTGGCCGGCCTGGGCGCGCTGGGCTTCGTGGCCCGTCGCCGCACGAAGGCCTGAGCGCCAAGGCCTCCCTGCAAGGCGGCCCTGCGGGGCCGCTTTGTCTTCAGCGGCGGTACGGGTCGGCGAAACCCAGCCCCAGCAGCAGCGCCGATTCGCGCGCCTCCATGCGCTCGGCCTCGGCCTCCGATTGTTCGTGGTCCCAGCCCTGCGCATGCAGCGTGCCGTGCACCAGCAGGTGCGCATAGTGCGCCGGCAGCGGCCGGCGCGCGGCGCGGGCCTCGCGCTCGACCACCGGCGCGCACAGCACCAGGTCGGCCTGCACCTGCGGCCCGGCCGCATAGTCGAAGGTCAGCACGTTGGTGGCGTAGTCCTTGCCGCGGTAGTCGCGGTTCAGCGCACGCGCCTCGTCCTCGTCGACGATGCGCACGGTGATCTCGGCCGGGGCCTCCAGCGCCGCGCGCACCCAGCGGGCCACGTGGTGCCGCGGCAGCAGCGCGCGGTGGCGGCCGTCGGGCATCTGCAGCGACAGCCGCAGCGCGGGCAAGGCCATGCTCAGCCGCCCTCGCTGCGCTGCCGCGCCGCGTCGTAGGCGGCCACGATGCGCGCCACCAGCGGGTGGCGCACCACGTCGGCGGCCTCGAACTGCGTGAAGGCCACGCCGGGCACACCGGCCAGCACCGACTGCGCTTCGACCAGGCCGCTGAGCCGGCCCTTCGGCAGGTCGATCTGGCTGACGTCGCCGGTGACCACGCAGCGCGAGCCGAAGCCGATGCGCGTCAGGAACATCTTCATCTGCTCGCTGGTGGTGTTCTGCGCCTCGTCGAGGATGACGAAGGCATGGTTCAGCGTGCGGCCGCGCATGAAGGCCAGCGGCGCCACCTCCAGCAGGCCCTTGTCGAAGGCACGGGTCACGCGCTCCAGGCCCATCAGGTCGTACAGCGCGTCGTAGAGCGGGCGCAGGTACGGATCGACCTTCTGCGCCATGTCGCCGGGCAGGAAGCCCAGCCGCTCGCCAGCCTCCACCGCCGGCCTTGTGAGCACGATGCGCTGCACCGCGCTGCGCTCCAGCGCATCCACCGCGCAAGCCACGGCCAGGAAGGTCTTGCCGGTGCCGGCCGGCCCGATGCCGAAGCTCAGATCGTGCGCCAGGATGCCGCGCAGGTAGCGCAGCTGGTTCGGCGAGCGCGCCGCCAGGTCGGCGCGGCGCGTGTGCAGCACGACGGGCGGGGCCTCGTCGGCGGCCGCCGGCGCTGCGGCCTCGCGCAAGGCATGCTGCAGCGCCTCGGCCTCGATCGGCCGCGTGGCCGTCTCGTACAGCCGCTGCAGCAACGTCAGCGCGGCGCTGGCGGCCGGTGCCTCGCCTTCGATGCGGAACTGCTCGCCGCGGCGGCCGATGCGCACGCCGAGCGCGGCCTCGATGCGGCGCAGGTGCTCGTCCAGCGTGCCGCACAGGTGGGCCAGGCGGCTGTTGTCCGGCGGCGTGAAGGCATGGCGAAGGATCACGGCAGGCGCGGCCAGCCGCCACAGCGGCCGGGAAGCGGAACAAGCGCACATTGTCGCCCGCGGTGCCGGGGGGTTCCATCCGGCAGAATCGTCCGCGCCATGCCGTGCCCCTGCCCCCTGTCCGCCGCCCGGCGCCACGGCCGCCTTCCGGGGCTGGCACGGCCGGGCCTGGGCTGGCTGCTCGCGCTGGCGTTGTGGCTGTGCGCCGGCCTGGCGCAGGCCAACGGGCTGGGCGGGCCGACGGTGCGCATCCATGCCGCGCAGGCCGTGGTCTCCGACAGCGCCAGCTTCCCCACCGACAAGCCGGCGCCGCTGAGCGACCTGCCGGACGACTGGTCGGTCAGCCGGCCGGGCAGCGCGGGGCCGGTCTGGTACCGCATCAGCTTCACCGCGCCGGGCCTGCGCGAAAGCGGCGAGCTGCTCGGCGTGTACATCGAGCATGTCTGCACCAACCTCGAGGTCTACCTGAACGGCCAGCTGCTGCAGCGCGGCGGCCGCATGGAAGAACCGATCACGCAGAACTGCAACCACCCGCAGCTGGTCAGCCTGCCGGCGGCGCTGGTCGCGCCGGGCCTGAACGCGCTGGACATCAAGGTGGTGGGGCATCCGCTGGACAGCGTGTCGTCGCGGCACCGCGCCGGCGGGCTGTCGGCGCTGGAGATCGGGCCGATCTCGGTGCTGGAGCCGCTTCATGCGCAGCAGACGGCGCTGAACGTGGCAGTGCCGCAGGCCGTCAGCGCCACGCTGCTGCTGATGGGCAGCTTCATGTTCGTGCTGGGCTGGATGAACCGGCGCGAGAGCCACCTGGCCTACTTCGGCGCGCTGTCGGTGGGCTGGGCGATCGTCGAATCGCGGCTGTGGCTGCGCAACCTGCCCTTCGATAACGCGGTGGCCGAGTTCCTGCTGTGCGCGATGCTGCCGATGCTGACGCTGGCCTGCGTGCAGTTCCTGCTGCGCTATGCGCAGCACCGCAGCCGGATGCTGGACATCGCGCTGCCGCTGCAGTGCGTGGTGATGCCGGCCACACTGGTGCTGGCCGGGCCCGAGCGGCTGTACCCGGTGGCCAGCTTCTGGTATGCGCTGCTGGCGCTGCAGACGCTGGCCGCGGCGGTGTACTACCTGCGCACGCAGTACCGCGGGCGCACGCGCTCGTTCTGGCCGATGGCGCTGCTGCTGTGCATCGCCACCGTGGCGCTGTTCATCGAATACGCGTCGCAGAAGCTGGGCGTGCGCACGCTGTGGACGCACATGGCGCAGATCGCCACGCCGGTGATGATGGTGCTGGTGGGCCTGCGCCTGCTGCAGCAGCACGGCAAGGCGCTGCAGGTGGCCGAGGAGAGCAACGCCCAGCTCGAGCAGCGCATCCGCGAGGCCACCGCCGAGATCGAGCGCAACTTCACCCAGCTGGCCGAGCTGCGGGTGGAAAAGGTCACCGAGCGCGAACGCAAGCGCATCGCCGCCGACCTGCACGACGACCTGGGCGCCAAGCTGCTGACCATCGTGCACACCAGCGAGTCCGAACGCATCAGCACGCTGGCGCGCGAGGCGCTGGAGGAGATGCGCCTGTCGGTGCGCGGCCTCACCGGCAAGCCGGTGCAGCTGCTCGACGCACTGGGCGACTGGCGCGCCGAGGTGGTGTCGCGGCTGGGGCAGGCCGGCATCGAGGCCGACTGGAGCGCACCGGCCGACGAACTGCCGCAGACGCTGTCGGCGCGCGCCTTCGTGCAGACCACGCGCATCCTGCGCGAGGCCGTCAGCAACGTCATCAAGCACAGCGGCGCAACGCATTGTTCGCTGAGCTGCGAGCTCGCCGACGGCGACTTGCAGATCATCGTGCGCGACAACGGCAACGGCATTCCGATGGAGCTGGACGGCCGCCTCGACCGCGGCCACGGCATGGCCAGCATGAAGCACCGCGCCAAACAATTGCAGGGGCAATGCCTGGTCGAATCGGGCCCGGGCTATGGAACCGTGATACGGCTCACGCTTCCGCTGACGCGCGCCACCGAAGCGGCATGAGCCGCTGCTAGGATGAAATTCCTGCCTGCGGAGCGCCGCCATGACGAACATCCTGCTCCTGGAAGACCTGCCTGAAATTCGCGCCTGGCTCAGCAGCCTGGTGATGCAGGTGTTCCCCGACGCACAGATCGCCGAAGCCGCGCGCGTGCACGATGCGCTGGGCCTGGTGTCGGCCATCAAGTTCGACCTGGCGCTGGTGGACCTGGGCCTGCCCGACGGTTCCGGCGTGGACGTGGTGGCTGCGTTGCGCGAGCACCAGCCCGAGACGCAGAGCGTGGTGGTCACCATCCACGACGACGACGAGCACCTGTTCCCGGCGCTGCAGGCCGGCGCCTTCGGCTACATCCTGAAGGAGCAGGCGCGCGAGCTGATCATCGAGCAGCTGCAGCGCATCAGCCAGGGCGAGCCGCCGCTGTCGCCGTCGATCGCGCGCCGCGTGATGGCCTACTTCGCCGCCAAGTCCAAGCCACAACCGGCCTCGCCTTCGGCCATGCCGCACGTGTCGCTGACCGAGCGCGAGACCGAGGTGCTGCTGCGCGTGGCCAAGGGCTACACGCTGCCCGAGATCGGCCAGCAGCTGTCGCTGTCGCGGCACACCATCGCCGACTACGTGAAGCAGATCTACCGCAAGCTGAACGTCAGCTCGCGCGCCGAGGCCGCGCTGGAAGCGCAGCGCATGGGCCTGTTCGGCCGCTGAGCCCCCTACACGGCGGCCCATAATGGCCGCACCATGATCGGACGGCTCACAGGTCTCATTGCCGAGAAATCACCCCCGCAAGTACTGCTGGACGTGCAGGGCGTCGGCTACGAAGTCGACGTGCCGATGAGCACCTTCTACAACCTGCCCGCCTTGGGCGAGCGGGTGTCGCTGCTGACCCACTTCGTGGTGCGCGAGGACGCTCAAGCGTTGTTCGGCTTCCTCACCGCCGACGAACGCCACACCTTCCGCCAGCTGGTGCGCATCAGCGGCGTCGGCCCGCGCACCGCGCTGTCGATCCTGTCGGGGCTGAGCGTGGCCGACCTGGCCGACGCCGTGTCGCGCCAGGAAGGCGGCCGTCTGGTCAAGGTGCCGGGCATCGGCAAGAAGACGGCCGAGCGGCTGCTGCTGGAACTGAAGGGCAAGCTCGGGCCCGACCTGGGCCTGCCGGCCGCCGAAGCGCGCAGCGACAGCCAGACCGACATCGTGCAGGCGCTGCTGGCGCTGGGCTACAGCGAACGTGAAGCGGCGGCCGCGCTGAAGGCGCTGCCGCCGGACGTGGCCGTCAGCGACGGCATCAAGCTGGCGCTGAAAACGCTGAACCGCTGACGCGAGGTCAGTGCTTCTTCTGGCCGTCGGCCAGCGCCTTGACCGGCGCCTTCAGCTCCACGCTTTCGCGTTTGCCGCCAGCGCCTTCGATGACCAACGTCACCGGCACCGACTCGCCGGCCTTCAGCTCCTGCTTCAGGTCCATCAGCATCACGTGGTAGCCGCCGGGCTTCAGGTCCACCGGCTTGCCGGCGGGCAGCTCCAGCCCGTTGACGGCGCGCATCTTCATCACGTTGCCGTCCATCACCATCTCGTGGATCTCGACCACGCCGGCCAGCGGCGACGAGGCCGAGACCAGCTTGCCGCCGGTCGTGGAGACTACCTGGCCGAACATGCCGGTGGCCTTCTGGCCGACCACCGTACCGCGGACCCACGGGTCCTTGACGGTGGTCTGCGCGTGGGCGGCGAAGGCGGCCGTGGCCAGCAGCACGAGGAGGGTTTTCTTCATTGGATGACTCCCAGCAAGGAAAGCGCGCATGTTAGGCCTGGGCGCGGCGACGGCGCACCACGCCGGCCAACAACCCCAGGCCGCCGAGCAGCATCGCGTAGGTCTGCGGCTCGGGCACGGCGGTGATGGTCTGAAGCACCGGGTAGCCGCCCATCGTGCCGGCTGCGCCATAGCCGGCCACACTGGTGCCGGTCATGCAGGCGGCACCCATCATGCCGCCGGGTGCGCAGTCGGCATAGGCCAGCTTGTCGATCTGCGCCTGCGTCAGCGGCGTCAGCGGGTTGTCGGGCACGAAGATCATCGCGTAGGCGTTGCCTGCGTTGGCCTTTGGAAAGTCGTAGTAGATGCCCCCGGTGGCCACACCATCGGCTGGCTCCCAGGTACCGCCGAAGAATGTCTTGGTGTCGTTGTTCAAGAACGTGGTCACGAACCAGCCCCCCAGCGCGTCGTCGCGTACCGACTTGAGCTGGTAGTTCAAGTCCAGCCAGGTCATGTCGTCGCCGGGGTAGCCGGTGCTGCCGGTCATCGACTCGCTGAGCTTGCCCTTCAGGTTGGTGACCTCGCCGGTGTGCTCGTTGAAGTCGAAGGTGCCGATGAACAGCGTGTCCTTCGGCTGGGTGTCGGGCTCGTAGAACTGCTGGAAGACCTTGTAGGTCATCTCATGCGCCTGGGCCAGCGGCCAGGCGCTCGTCAGGGCCATGGCGGCCAAAGCAAGGGCAGTGCGTTTCATGGTCTCTTCCTCTCTTGGTTGCAGAACAGATGGGGCTTGTCGGCCCCGGCGGGGAAACGGGTTGCGGGCATGGCGTGTCACCAGCGGCCGGCCAGCAGCTCGGGCATCGTCCAGATGGCCCGCAGCATCACGAAGGGTTTGTTGGCGCCGCTGCTGCGCTCGTTGCCCAGCTCGGCACTCAGGCGCCAGACCGGGTCGGGGCTCCAGGCCAGCGCCAGCGTCGTGCGGCTGGCCGGCCAGTTGGGCAGCAGGCCGGCTTCCACCGCCACCTGCAGCGCCCCCGGCCCGGCCAGGTCCTGCGTGGCCTGCAGGCCCTCGTAGCGCGCCGCCAGCTGCCAGTCGGGCCGGAAGTCCCAGGCCACGTCGAGCCAGCCGCCCAAGGTGCGGCCGTGGTAGCGCGCGTCGCCGCTGACGCTGTACAGCGAACCCTTTTCGTCGCGCCACAGCACCGCGCCGCTGAAGGCCAGCGGGCCGTCGTCCGGCCGCCAGCTGAAGCTGCCACCGACCACGTTGACGCGGCCGTCGAAGCACACCAGCCCGGTGATGCCGAAGTTGCAGTTCGGCACCTCGTGCGTGTGCCCCGGGCTGTTGGGCCCGCGCGCCAGCGTGCCGCGGCCGGTGGGCTGCAGATAGGCATAGAAGCCGTCGAGCAGCAGCTCGCCCACGCCCAGCTGCACATGCAGCGACGGCACCGGCGGCAGGTCGCCGCCGCCAGGGAAGCCCAGGCCGCGCCACAGGCCGAGGTCCACCTCGCGCAGCAGGCCATCGGCATCGCCGCGCCAGCCGAGCACGCCGCCTTCGTCGTACCAGTCGGTGTTCAGCGACGCGCGCTTGACCAGCGGCGTCAGCGAGAAGCGGCCGTAGTCGCCGGCACTGGTGAGCACCGTGCCCATCGGCACCTTGTTGACGCCGGCGCCCAGCAGCCACTGGCCGCTGTCGTCGAAGCGCCGCGCCTGCAGCCAGGCGGCCTCGACATGCACGTTCTCGCCGATGTGCCAACCCACCGCAAGGCTGGCGCCGAGCCAGTCGTTCAGCCGGACTGCACCGGCCAGCGTGGCGTGCTCCAGCTTCAGGCCGCGCTGGTCGGGCGCGGTCTGGCCGGTGTCCAGGATGCCGGGCAGCGTGGGCGACGGGATCGGGTCGCCAGCGCCGATGGCCGTCACCGCCACCGCCGCGCCCACCCGCCAGCCGGGCAGATCGGGCAGCGGGTCGGCCGTCAGCTCGTGCGCGCTCAACGGCACCCAGGCCAGCAGCGCCAGCACGCCGGCAGCGGCACGGCGACGGGCCTCAGCGCGCCGCGAAGGGGTCGGCGATGCGCGCATCGTTCAGGAACTCGTGGTCGGTCAGCGTGCGCAGGAAGGCGACGATGTCGGCCTGCTCCTGCGCGGTCAGCGAGATGCGGCTGACCAGATCGCTCTTGAAGGGGTTGGCGCGGCCGTCGCCGGCCAGCGGGCCGCTGGTGATGACGCGGCCACCGGCGGCATAGAAGGCCAGCACCTCCTCCAGCGTGGCGATGCTGCCGTCGTGCATGTACGGCGCGGTCACCTCGACATTGCGCAGGCTGGCGGCGCGGAAGCGGCCCATGTCGCTGGCCAGGCCGCTGAGCTCGAACACGCCGCGGTTCGGCTCGGGGAAGGCGCCGGTGCCGCCGATGTTGTACAGGCCGGTGTTGTGGAACGGCGTCTCGACCACGCGGGTGGCCACGTTCACCGTCTGGTCGTTGAAGTTGAAGCTGCCGTGGCAGTGGAAGCACTCGGCCTTCTCGCCGAAGAACAGGTTCATGCCGCGCTCTTCTTCGGCGCTGAGCACGGCCAGGCCTTGCAGATAGCGGTCGTACTTGCTGCGGCCGGACACCAGGCTGCGCTGGAAGGCGGCGATGGCCTTGATGACGTTGGCCCACTGGATCGGCTCGGCCTCGCCCGGGAAGGCGGCCGCAAAGCGCAGCGGATAGGCACTGTCGGCGGCCAGCCGCGCCAGCACCTGCGCCTTGTTGGCATCGTTGACGCCCATCTCCACCGGCCCGGTCCCGAACAGCGGCACCAGCATCTGCGACTCCAGGCTCACCAGCGCCGGGTTGGCCCAGGTCAGCGTGGGCGCATAGGCCACGTTGGCCAGTGGCTGCGAGTTGCGCGGGTGCGCCTCGCCGGTGGAGCCGACCGCGGTGGCGCGGCCGTCGGTGAAGGCCCGCGCCTGCTGGTGGCAGCCGGCACAGGCCTGCTGCCCGTTGCCCGACAGCCGGCGGTCATAGAACAGGAATCGGCCCAGCGCCACCTTGTCGGCCGACATCGGGTTGTCGGCCGGCACGCGCGGCTCGGGAAAGTGGCTCGGCAGCGACCACACCCAGACCTCGGTGGAGGTGCTGGTCTGCAGCACCTCGGTGCCGTTGCCGCCGCCGCAACCGGCCAGCCACGGCAGCAGGGCCAGCGCGCCGGCCCAGGTCCAACGTCGCAGCAGCCACTTCATCGCGCCAGCACCTTGAACACGCGCTGGCTGCGGCCTTCGCCCAGCGGCAGGCCGCTGCCGCTGCCATCGGCGCGCCAGTCGACGCCCAGCGCGGCGAACACCGCCTCGCATTCCGGATCGGTGGCGCCGGACATGCAGCCCTGCGCGCCGCCCAGGTTACGCGTCACATCGCTGGTGGCGAACAGCGCCTGCAGGTCGACCGCGATCTTCTGCGTGCCGCTGTCGAAGGCATCGAACTGCAGCACGGCCCGGTTCGAGCGGCTGCACTGCACGGTGCCCAGCCCCGGGTTGCCGGTGCAGCCGGTGGAGCCCAGGTGGACCAGGAAGCTGCTGGCCGACCAGGCCCTGAAGCTGGGCTCGGCCAGTTCGATCTTGGCGAACTTGCGCCCGGCCTGCCAGCCCCAGCCCATGGCCACCACGTCCAGCGGCGCCGGCGCCGCGGCCGTGTCGCTGTGGTTCAGCGATTCGGGCACGCCCACCGTCATGCGCAGGCCCAGGTAGCGGCCTGCCGGCACGCTGCCGCGCAGCCAGGCATTCGTCTCGGCCGAACCTTCGATGAAGCAGCCGCCCTGGCCGTCTTCTAGGTCGATCAAGGTGACGGCATCGCCATTGGTCGCCGTGTGCTGCCACGGCCCGTTGGGTGCCAGCTTCAGCGGCACCGCCACGCCGTCGTCGCGCAGCAGCGCCACCTGCGACACGTAGAAGCGCAGGTCCTTCAGCAAGGCCACGGCGCCGGTGCTGCCCAGCGGCACGGCCAGCGCCTGGCCGCAGGCCACGCCCGTGGCGCCCGCCACGGCAGCGAACTCGATGGCGACTTCGCGATCGTGGTTCAGGTGTGCGGCCAGGTCGCCGCCGGACGCGGCCACGCCGGCCAGCGCCTGCAGGCTGCCCGACTTGGCCTGCAGTTGTGCCTGCAGCGCGTCGAGCACCAGATCGTTCGCATCGCCCAGCGCGAAGCTGCCGGCGAACAGGTCGCCGCTCGGCCGCGCCAGGCCCATGCCGGCCAGTTGATCGCCCAGGTAGGCGGCGGCCGCGTCCAGGGCCGCCGCCGACGGCAGGCTGCCGTTGAAGCCGGCGAAGGCCATGGCGGCGTCCTGGCCCAGTGCACGCGCCAGCACCAGCTCGGTCAGCGGATTGATCTGCGCCAGGCCTGCGGCCATGGCCAGACCGTGCAGCGGGCCGGTCGGTGCGCCCGCGCCACGGGTGCCGCCGATGGCCTGCAGCAGGCAGGGCGGCGTGACGCCGGCCAGGTCCAACCGGTAGCTGCCGTCGGCCGCGCTGCGCGTACTGAGTTCGCCGCTCGCGCAGCGCGCCGTGACCTGCGCATCGGCCACCGCGGCGCCGACCGCGACGGTGCCGCTAAGCGCCGTGCCCACCGGCGCCGGCAACTCGCCGGCGGGCGTGGCATCGGTGCGGACGATCGTCACGCTGTCCCCGCCGCCGCCGCAGGCGGCCAGCAGCAATGCGGCCGCCGCCAGGGCGGCGCAGGCGGCCACGCGACGGCCGCGTCGATGCAACATCGGTCGCTCCTTCAAGAAGGCGTGTGCTGGGGGAGGTGGTCAGCCGCGGCGGCTGCGCCGACGCTGCAGGCCGGCCAATGCGCCCAGACCGGCCAGCATCAGCGCGAAGGTCTGCGGCTCCGGCACGGCGGCCACGCTCAGCGTGGCCGACATGCCGTAGGCGCCATGCGCCACCGTCAGCTGCGACGCGTAGTCGGCACCGCCGATGAACAGCGAGTAGTCGCCCGCGCCCAGCAGGAAGCTGCCGCTGACCTTGCCGTCCTTCATGCCGTCGCCGCCTACGGCCGGGTTGACGCCGCCGAGGTTGATCTGCGTGCCGTCGGCGGCATAACCCTTGAAGGTGAACATGCTGAGCGGGATCGACAGATCGTTGTTGCCGATCTTCCAGTCGTCGACCGCCTTGAACAGGCCTTCCAGTGCCGCACCGCCGCCGGGCAGGGTCGCCTTGTAGGCGTTGCTGGCCAGCGAGGTGTCGTAGTCGGCACCGCCGCTGCCTTGCGCGGCGCCGACATGCGCCAGGCCCTGGTAGACCGAGAAAGCCGGCAGCAGGCCACCGATGCTGGTAGCGGTGGCGCCGGCGTTGGCCTTGACGTCGATGGTGACGATCGCGGTGTTGTCGAGGTGGAAGCGGAAGGCCCGCACCGCGTGGCTGTCGCCCCAGTCGGCATCGGTGCCGTCGGCCCAGCCGTAGTTGCCGGTGACCGCCTGGTTGGCAATGGTGACGCTGGCCGCACTGAGGCCGCTGAAGCTGCCGAAATCCCGGCCGTTGTACGAGATGTGGGCCAGGGCGGGGGAAGCGGCGATCACGCCGAAGGCCGCGGCCATTGCGCCGCGCGTAAAGCTGTTCATGAGAGGACTCCTGATTTGTCGTGGGTCCCGGGACCACGAAGCTGCGCTCGATGCGCCCCGGCAGCGCAGTGCCGCGGGGCAGAAGGTTCAAGCGGAGTTCGGCGGCCGCCGGTTCGGCACAGCGCAGCGTTTGCCGCCAGGCTGTGCGTGGCACCCCGGCTGCGACAGGCCTGCCGCGGCCAGGGCGTTCAGCGCCGGATCAGGAGAGGACGGGAGGGGCGCGCGGTTGCGCCGAAGCCCAGGCGAACAGCGTCCGCGGGGCCTGCAGGAACAGCGTCGGCACCGCAGCTTCGGCCACCGCGGGCGGCAGCACGCTGGGGGCTGCCGGCGGAAGCGCGGCCAGGTGGCCGCACAGCGAGCAGTAGGGGCAGTCGGCACCGGCCGAGGCGGTGGCCGGCATGCTGTCGCCAGTGGCACCACCATCGACCTGCACCGTGCGCATGCCCTGCGGCGTGCAGATCTCGGCCAGGCTCAGCGGATCGCCCTGCGCGAAGCGCAGCGCGTGCGACACGCTGGGCAGCAAGGCCAGCACCAGCATAGCCGCCAGGGCCAGCCAGGACAGGCTTCGCAGGTGCGCGCGCAGCATCGACATGCCGGAAGTATAGGCGCGCCCCTCGAATGCGCGCCCTCAAGCGCGGGAGCCAACCCCCGCATCCGCGGGGTCGCGATAATCGGCGCATGGCCTTGCAGACCGACAGCTTCGAGCCCTCGCGCCGCGTGCTCAGTGCCGCGCCCGTGTCGCCCAACGAGGAGGCGATCGAGCGTGCGCTGCGCCCGAAGGGCCTGGACGACTACGTCGGCCAGGCCAAGGCGCGCGAGCAGCTGGAGATCTTCATCGGCGCGGCGCGCAAGCGTGGCGAGGCGCTGGACCACGTGCTGCTGTTCGGCCCGCCGGGGCTGGGCAAGACCACGCTGAGCCACATCATTGCCCACGAGCTGGGTGTGAACCTGCGCAGCACCTCGGGCCCGGTGCTGGAAAAGCCCAAGGACCTGGCGGCGATCCTCAGCAACCTCGAGCGCAACGACGTGCTCTTCATCGACGAGATCCACCGCCTGAGCCCGGTGGTCGAGGAGATCCTGTACCCGGCGCTGGAGGACTACCGCATCGACATCCTGATTGGCGAGGGCCCGGCCGCGCGCTCTATCAAGCTGGACCTGCAGCCCTTCACGCTGGTGGGCGCGACCACGCGCGCCGGCATGCTGACCAACCCGCTGCGCGACCGCTTCGGCATCGTCGCGCGGTTGGAGTTCTACACGCCCGAGGAGCTGGCGCGCATCGTCACCCGCTCGGCCGGGCTGCTGCAGGTGCCGGCCGACGAGGTCGGTGCCTACGAGATCGCGCGCCGCTCGCGCGGCACGCCGCGCATCGCCAACCGGCTGCTGCGCCGCGTGCGCGACTACGCCGAGGTGAAGGGCGACGGGCGCATCACGCAAGGCCTGGCGCAGGCGGCGCTGGCGATGCTGGACGTCGATCCGCTGGGCCTGGACCTGATGGACCGCAAGCTGCTGGAAGCCGTGGTGCACCGCTTCGATGGCGGGCCGGTGGGCCTGGACAACGTGGCCGCTGCCATCGGCGAAGAGGCCGGCACCATCGAGGACGTGATCGAGCCCTACCTGATCCAGCAGGGCTATCTGCAGCGCACCCCACGCGGCCGCGTGGCCACGCTGGCGGCCTACCGGCACCTGGGCGTGGCCCCGCCGGCCAGCGGCTCGGGCGAACTCTTCCAGAGCTGAAGTCGGGCGGCCTGCGCGCGACAGTTGCTCGCGCTGTTTCCGACCCGCGCTGTTCGCTTGGCGTCGTTGCGCTTTTGAGGCAAAGCCGCCGATAACAGCACCAGTGGATCACCGTCACGGTTACACACAGAGGCTCTCGAAGTTACACATCGTGTAACGGCCGTGGCCTTCTTCACAGCGGGGCAGCGACGGTTGTAAGCGTGACAACGCGTCGTTAAGGGTTCCCGTTTTTGCGGCAGTGCTCAAGTTGTCGCACTGCATGCCGATACCTACGATCAATCCGCCTGGCCAGCACGGCAAGACGTGCATGCCGGGTTGTGCCTGATTCGTGCTGCGAAAGACTCCCATGCAACGCCCTCGTCGTCACGGTTTCACGCTGATCGAATTGATGATCGCGGTCGCCATCGTCTCCATCCTGGCGATGGTGGCGGTGCCCAGCTATTCGTCCTACATCATGCGCGGCCATCTGGCCGAGGCCACCAACGGCCTGGCCGCGATCCGCGCGCAGATGGAGCGCCACTACCAGGACAACCGCAGCTACGCCACGGTCGGCACCTTCACCACGCCCTGCGCGGCCGACGCGGCGACGCGCACCTTCGGCAACTTCGTGGTCAGCTGCTCGGGGACGCCAGACGCCACCACCTTCACGCTGCAGGCCGTGGGCAGCGGCCCGGTAAACGGCTTCACCTACACCATCAACCAGGCCGACGTGCGCGCCACCACGGCAGCCGCCACCGGCTGGAACACCTGCGCCACCAAGTGGCTGACGAAGAAGGGCCAGGCATGCTGAAGACGGCAGCGCGCGGCTTCACGGTCGTCGAGCTGATGGTCACGCTCGCGCTGCTCGCGCTATTGCTCGGGCTGGCGATGCCGTCCTTCAGCACCTGGGTCAAGAACGCCCAGGTCCGCACCGTCAGCGACGCGCTGCAGAACGGCCTGCGTCTGGCACAGGGCGAGGCGGTGCGCCGCCACCGCCAGGTGGTGTTCTTCCGCACCGCCGACCCGGCCTGCGTGACCACCGCCACCGCCAGCGCCACCGGCGGCTTCTGGATGGTGCGCACCGTGCCGCTGGTGGCCGGCGATCCGGTGGAGGCCGTGCAGTGCGGCGTGCTGTCCGACGTGGCCGCCGGCGTGACGATCAGCGGCGCCACTGCGCTGTGCTTCAACTCCGGTGGCCGCCAGGTGGCGAATGCCAACCCCAACATCGGCGGCACCGCCTGCGCGCTGGACGCCAGCGGTGCCAGCACCTTCGACGTCAGCAGCACCGGCGCCGACCGCCCGCTGCGCGTCTTCGTCACGCTGGGCGGCAGCGTGCGCCTGTGCGATCCGGCCAAGACGCTGAGCGCCTCCACGCCCGACGGGTGCCCGGCATGAGAACACGCGCCCTGCGCCGCGCTCGCGGCCTGTCGATGATCGAGGTGCTGGTCGCCGTGGTGCTGATCTCCTTCGGCATCCTGGGCCTGGTGTCGCTGCAGGCGCGCGCGGTGCAGGTCTCGGTCAGCGCCGAGGACAGCCAGCGCGCCGCACTGCTGGCCGGCGAGATCGCCGCCACGATGTGGGGCGAGAACACCGTGGAACTGGACGCCGCGGTGGTCGAGGCCTGGGCCGACCGCGTGGCCGACCCGGCCGTGGCCGGCCTGCCCAATGCCACCGGCACGGTGGACGTCGATGCCGGCGGCAACGTCGCCCGCGTGACCATCACCTGGCGTGCACCGCATGCCGCCGTGGGCGAAGAGAACCGATACGTCACCGATGTCGTGATCCCGCCGCCGCCGGCGGGCGGAGCGGCCGCACCATGAAGCCCTGCCCTCGCCTCCCTGCCCGCCGCGCCCGCCGCGGCTTCACGCTGATCGAGCTGATGGTCGCGGTGGCCATCGGCATGGTGCTGGTGCTGGCGCTGACCACGGTGATGGTGCGGCACGACGCCGGCAAGCGCACGATGGTGTCGTCGAACGACCTGTCGCTGACCTCGTCGTACCTGGCCTTCTCGCTGGACCGCGAATTGCGCAGCGCCGGCTCGGGCATCACCCAGAACTGGCGCGACAACTTCGGCTGCCTGCTGCGCGTGGCGCGCGGCGGCGCGCAGATCCTGCCGCGGGCGGCGGCCTTCCCGGCGCCCTTCGACACCGTGCCGCAGCAGGTGCGCCTGGCACCGCTGCTGGTGCATGCAGGCGCCGGCGCCAACGGCTCGGACGTGATTGCGGTGGCCACCGGCGCGTCGGGCATCGGCGAGACGCCGATCCGCGTGCAGCCGGCCTCGGCCACCGCGGTGGACCTGCGCGTGACCAGCACCGTCGGCCTGCGCGGCAACGACCTGGTGCTGATCGCCGAGGACGGCATCGGCTGCACGGTGCAGCAGCTGGCCTCGCCCTTCGCGGGCGGCGCCACGCAGCTGGTCAGCTTCGGCGGCACCTACGCGCAGTCGGAGATCGATTCGCTGGCGCTGACCAGCTTCAGCACGGCCGGCACCGCCTTCCTGTCGCCGCTGGGCAATACCACCGGCAACCGCCCGGCGCTGCGCCTGTACGGCGTGGCGGCCGAGGGCACGCTGGTCAGCCACGACATGCTGCAACTGGACGGCACCGACGATGTGCAGCCGCTGGTCGACGGCGTGATCGACCTGCGCGCGCTGTACGGCGTGGACACCAACGCCGACGGCCGCATCGACGCCTGGGTGTCGCCCACCGATGCCAACTACACCGCGGCCGCGCTGACCGCCGGCACGCCGGCCGCGCGCGAGCGGCTGCTCAGCATCATGGCCGTGCGCGTCGGCATGGTGCTGCGCTCCGACCGCATCGAGCGCGAGGACGTGGCGCCCACCTCGCTGACGCTGTTCAGCGACCTGGACGCCGGGCTGCAGCACACCCACAACATCGCCACGGCCGACCGCAAGCAGCGCTTCCGCGCGGTGGAGTTCACCGTGCCGCTGCGCAACGTGATGCTGACCGCACGCACATGAAGACCGCGCCCCGCCCCGCCCCGACGAACCGCCGCGCCCAGCGCGGCGCGGTGCTGTTGTTCGCGATGATCGCGCTGGTGGTGCTGCTGATCGGCGCCGCGGCGCTGATGCGCTCGATGAACACCTCGCTGTTCACCGCCGGCAACTTCGGCTTCAAGCGCGATCTGACCAACCAGGGCGAGCGCGCCATCGCCGCCGTGCTGGACCAAGTGTCGGCCGGTGCGCTGGGCACCGACGGCGCGCGCCAGGCCCATGCCACGGCCAACAACTACAGCGCGTCGATCCTGGCCACCAACGACCAGGGCATCCCGCTGGCGCTGCTGACCGATGCGGCCTTTGCAGCGGTCGGCGTCAACGGCAACGACATCGCGCTGGCCGACATGGGCGTGACGGTGCGCTACGTGATCGACCGGCTGTGCACCGCCGTCGGGCCGGCCACGCAGGACGGCTGCACGCTGGCCGGCAACCTGATCCCGGCGGGCAGCAGCTCCAGCGAACTGCTGCGCGCCGAGGACGGCTCCAGCGGCGGCAGCGGTGCGGTGGCCCCGCAGGTGGTCTACCGCATCAGCATCCGCGTCGACGGGCCGCGCCGCACGCAGTCCTTCTTCCAGTCCACCTTCACGATCTGATGGCCCCGCCGAGGTACCCCATGAAGCGCACTTCGTCCGTCATCCGTCTGCGCCGCGGCCTGCTGGCCGCGACGCTGCTGGCGCTGGGCGCGCCGGCGTGGTCGACCACGCCGCTGGCCGACCAGCCGGTGTTCTCGACCATTGCCGTGCCGGGCAACTTGGCGCTGGCCCTGTCGGTCGAATTCCCGACAGCCATCAGCGTGGCCCACACCGACAGCACCTACGACAAGGCCAAGACCTACCTGGGCTACTTCGACCCGGCAAAGTGCTACCTGTACAACTACAGCGCCACCGAGACCGAGCGCCACTTCTACCCCGCCGGCCTGGCCACCAACCGCACCTGCACCGGCACCGACGACGCCAAGTGGAGCGGCAACTTCCTGAACTGGGCCACGATGCAGACCATCGACCCGTTCCGCTGGGCGCTGACCGGGGGCTACCGATCCACCGACACCGCGACGGTCACCATCCTCGAGAAAGCCTTCGCCAGCAACCAGGGCAGCGACACCAACTTCCCGAACCGCAGCCTGGGCAACGTGACCATGGTGGCAGAGAACACGCCGCTCAGCTGGTCGGCGATGAACATGCGCATCCGCACGCTGGGCAACAAGATGCGCTTCACGCGCACCGGCACGCTGACCGCCGCCGGTCCCACCGCCTACGACCCGTCGGCCACGCTGACCGACTCGACGGTCTACGAGGTGAGCGTGCGCGTCAAGGTGTGCGACGACTCGGCCACCGCCGGCGGCCTGGAGGCCAACTGCACCAAGTACCCGGCCGGCAACTACAAGCCGACCGGGCTGATCCAGCAGTACGCCGACCAGATCCGCTACAGCGCCTTCGGCTACCTGAACGACGGCAACCTGTCGCGCGACGGCGGCGTGCTGCGTGCGCAGCAGAAGTTCGTCGGCCCGACGATGCCGGTGCCCGGCAGCACGCCGGTGTCGAACAGCGCCTCGGAGTGGGATGCCAACACCGGCGTGATGACCCTCAACCCCGATGCGGCCGACGCCACGGCCACCAGCACGCTGTTCGGCGTGACGGTCAGCAACTCCGGGGTGATGAACTACCTGAACAAGTTCGGCCAGATCACGCCGGGCACGTACAAGACCTACGACCCGGTGGGCGAGCTGTACTACGCGGCGCTGCGCTACTTCAAGAAGCTGGGCAACGTGTCCGAGTACACCTCGATGGGCAGCGCCACCACGGCGACCAAGACCACCTGGATCGATGGCTTCCCGGTGATCACCGACTGGAACGACCCGATCCAGTATTCGTGCCAGAAGAACTTCATCCTCGGCATCGGTGACGTCAACACCCATGCCGACCGCAACCTGCCCGGCGCCACCGGCAGCTCCGAGCCCAGCAAGCCCTCGGCCGTGACCTCCGACACCACGGTCGACGCGCTGGTGGCCACCAACAAGGTGGGCGCACTGCACGGCATCGGCAACATCGGCAACACCCAGGGCTACGGCGGCTGCTGCAACAACAACGGCGCGCTGATGGCCGGCCTGGCCTACGACGCGAACACCAAGGACATCCGCCCCGACGATGCGTCGAAGGTCAGCACCAAGGGCCGCCAGACGGTGCAGACCTACTGGCTGGACATCCTGGAGTACCAGAACTACAAGAACAACAACCAGTTCTACCTGGCGGCCAAGTACGGCGGCTTCAACGTGCCGGACACCTTCGATCCGTACACCCGCACCAGCGACATCCCCGAAGCCTGGTGGCGCACCAACACCGACACGGTGGGCAGCCAGCCGCGGCCGGACACCTACTTCACCGCATCGCGGCCCGACCAGATGGTGGCCGGCCTGGCGAGCGCCTTCGCCAGCATCGCCTCGAAGCTGAAGTCCTACACCACCTCGTTCTCGACCTCGCTGCCGCAGGTGGCCACCAGCGGCGTAGCCAGCTACGCGACGCAGTTCGACGCCAAGGTCTGGGCCGGCGAGATGGTGGCCAGCACCTCGACGCTGGACGAGCAGACCGGCGCCCCGGCGCTGGTGGAAAGCTGGCGCTTCTCGACCAAGCTGGCGGCGCAGGCCGCCGGCACCGGCTGGGACACCGGCCGCCGCATCGCCACCTTCAACACCGACACCAACACGGGCGCGGCCTTCCGCACCACGGGCATCTCGGCCACGCAGCTGTCCGCGCTGGACACCAGCTACCGCACCGGCGACGACAGCAGCGACTACCTGAACTACCTGCGCGGCGACCGCACGCACGAGAAGACCTCCACCGCCTCGGGCAGCGCCAAGGCCTACCGCGACCGCGCCACGCTGCTGGGCGACATCGTCGGCTCCAAGGCCCGGCCGGTTGGCCGGCCGGATGCGCCGTACTCGTCGGCGGCCAACCCGGGCTACGCGTCCTTCAAGTCCACCTACGCCAGCCGCAAGACCATGGTCTACGTGGGTGCCAACCAGGGCATGCTGCATGCCATCGACGGCTCGCTGACCGGCAGCAGCGCCGGCCAGGAAGTGTTCGCCTACGTGCCCGGCGCGCTCTATGCCGGCGCCAACGGCCTGAAGCGGCTGGGCGATCCGAACTTCCAGCACTACAACTACGTCGATGCCACGCCGGTGGTGGCCGACATCGACTTCGGCAAGACGCAGGGCGGCACCGGCACCGACTGGCGCACCATCCTGGTCGGCGGCCTGGGCAAGGGCGGCAAGAGCCTGTATGCGATCGACGTGACCGACCCGTCGACGATGACCAGCGAGACCGCGGTGGCCGGCAAGGTGCTGTGGGAGTTCAGCCACGCCGACCTGGGCTATACCTACGGCGAGGCGGCCATCGTCAAGACCCGCAAGTACGGCTGGGTGGTGATCGTCGGCTCGGGCTACAACAACAGCGACGGCAAGGGCTACTTCTTCATCATCAACCCGCGCACTGGCGCGCTGCTGGAGAAGGTGGGCACCGGTTCGGGCAGCACGACCGAGGACGCCGGCATGGCGCACGTGCAGGCCTTCCTGCTCGACCGCACTGATGGCACTGCCGACGCCGTCTATGCCGGCGACCTGCAGGGCAACCTGTGGCGCCTGGACGTGACCGGCAGCACCGCTTATCCGGCGCCGCAGAAGATCGCCACGCTGACCGATGCGTCGGGACTGCCGCTGCCGGTGACCTCGCGGCCGCTGATCGTCGTGCAGCCGCACACCAACAAGCGCTTCGTCACCGTCGGCACCGGCCGGCTGCTGCACAGCAGCGACATCGCCAGCTCGCAGGCGCAGCGCTTCTTCGCCATCATCGACGGCAGCGGCGTGCGCTTCAACAAGCCGGCCGACCTGCCCA
>Ga0209369_1000713_pt1 | contig 28258 bp, 37 predicted proteins | sample EBPBio142010_DNA_FD_185865 | JGI IMG/M metagenome (GOLD analysis project Ga0209369, IMG submission 185865) | Wastewater treatment Type I Accumulibacter community from EBPR Bioreactor in Madison, WI, USA - Reactor 1_10/4/2010_ DNA (SPAdes)... | ecosystem: Engineered > Bioreactor > EBPR >... | reverse complement strand
CGACCGCCAGATCGTTGTGATGATGCAGCTCTTCATCGGCGCGGCGTGGTTTCAGCAGCGAGACGGTACGCCGGGCGATCGCTTCCGCAGGATCGAGCCAGTCAACCGGCCATGGCGCAAGACGGCGAAACACATTGGCAAGGAACGGATAGTGCGTGCAGGCCAGCACGACAATGTCGGTCCGGTTACCATCCTGCTCAATGAAGCAGGGGGCGATCTGTTCCACGACCAGCGCCTCGTCGATCTTTTCGCCGCGAATATGGGCTTCCGCTACTGTCGCAAGCTGATCGGCACCAACGAGACGAACATGGCACTGGGTGGCGAAAGATTGAATGAGATCGCGCGTATAAGCACGCCTGACGGTACCGGGGGTCGCCAGCACGGAAACAAGCCCCGACGATGTTCTTTCGGCAGCGGGCTTGATCGCTGGCACTGTGCCGACAAACGGCACCGAAGGATAGGCTTGCCGCAAATCATCCAGCACCAGCGTGGAGGCCGTATTGCAGGCAATGACCGCGATCTCGGGGTCATAGGCGGCAATGAGCTTGCCGAACAGCTCGACAATCCTCTCCCTCAACGCATCCTCTTCCCATCCGCCATAGGGAAACCCGGCATCGTCGGCAACGTAGACAAAGCGGCGATCCGGCATAAGCACCCGCGCTTCGCGCAAAACCGTCAGGCCTCCGATACCGCTGTCGAAAACCAAAATAGGTCTTTCGACATCGGCAGAAGGCATGGCGGCAAAGCTCACAGCGGGTGCGTTTTTCATTCGTCCTCGTCCTTCATTGCCGGAGCCTCACTCGCAGGCTTACGCGCACGTCCTTCCGGGGCACCGGAACCGCGTGGTTTCTTCGGCGTGAACACGTCAAGCGACGTGACAACACCGCGCAGCAACTTGAGTTCTGCGGATGCGAAACCAGCACGCGTCAACACGGCGCGCAGATTGTTGACCATGATTTCCTTGCGGGCTTCCGGACGGAAATATCCCCGAACATCAAGGGCTTCTTCGAGATGATTGAAGAGCCCCTGCAACTCCTGTTTTGGCGCCATCTCAAGCTCCGGCCCGCGGAACACGGTCTCCGTTTCCGTCTCAAGGCCCGACTTCATCCATTCATAGGACATCAGCAAAACGGCCTGAGCGATATTCAGCGATGCGAAAGCCGGATTGACCGGAAACGTCACCAGTTCATCCGCAAGACCGACCTCTTCATTGCTGAGACCGAAGCGTTCACGGCCAAACAGGATGCCGGTCTTCTCACCAGTCCGGAAACGACGGCGCAGTTCGCCCCCCGCTTCCACGGCGCTGCGAACCTGCTTGAAGCCATCACGTTCACGTGCCGTCGTCGCATAGACGAAATTGAGATCGGCGATAGCGGACGGCAGGTCGTCATAGACTACCGCATTGTCGATCACATGATCGGCCTTGCTGGCTGCCGCCCTTGCCTTCTCACTCGGAAACTCTTCGCGCGGATTGACGAGGCGCAATTCAGCCAGACCAAAATTCGCCATGGCGCGCGCCACCATGCCGATATTCTCCGGCAATTGCGGCTCCACCAGCACGATTGCCGGTCCTTCCGCGATGAAGGGGCGCTGTTTATCTGTTCCTGCCATGATCTCTTCCGCATTAGCTATCGTATCGTGGCGTTTCCCTTACATAATTGACGCAGAATCGCAAAGATTCCCCTTACGTGTTTTAGGGAAAAGCCTGTGTAGTAGCCCGATAACACCTATTTGCTGCCCATTCATGCCAGACTGTTCCACCAGATACAGGATCAAAGGGAGGAAACCATGTCCGGTAAGAAGATACTCATGCTTTGCGGCGACTTTGGTGAGGACTATGAAACCATGGTCCCGTTCCAGACGCTTTTGACTGTTGGTCATACGGTTCATGCGGTCTGCCCCGGCAAGAAGGCTGGCGATCATATCGCGACAGCCATTCACGACTTCGAAGGCCACCAGACCTATACAGAAAAGCCCGGCCATAACTTCACGCTGAACGCGACCTTCGCCGATGTTAAGCCTGAGAACTATGACGCTCTGGTCATTCCCGGGGGTCGGGCACCGGAATATCTGCGTCTCGACGATAAGGTTATCGCCGTGGTGAAGCATTTCTTTGAAGCGAACAAGCCAGTCGCTGCAGTCTGCCACGGCGCGCAATTGCTGGCCGCAGCGCGCGTTCTGGAAGGTCGCACCTGTTCTGCCTACCCGGCCTGTCGCCCGGAAGTTGAACTCGCCGGTGGCAAATATGCCGATATTCCGGTCGATCAGGCGGTTACGGATGGAAATCTCGTCACGTCGCCCGCATGGCCCGCCCATCCGGCGTGGCTGTCACAGTTCCTTACTGTGCTCGGCACCAGGATCACCCACAGCTGATCGCAACGCCCTGCCTGTTTCCCAACAAGGTTGCAGGCAGGGCGAAACTGCGCGACAGTAAGTTTGGGAGAATGATCCGGAGGAAATCATGTGCAGGCTGTTCATCGGTGCCGATCCTGAGCTCTGGCTGAGCGTAACACGTTCGCTGCGCATCGACGGCGTCGTGACAAGCGTCCGGCTTGAGAATTTCTTCTGGTGGGCTCTCGAAGATATTGCAGCACGCGATGATCTCACGGTCAGCCGCCTTATCGGCAAGCTTTACGATGAATCCCGGAATGAGGGGCACGACCTCGACAATTTCGCGTCGTTCCTGCGGGTCTGCTGTGGACGCTATCTTTCGTTGCAGCTGAACGGCCTTGTTCCCACAGACAAGTCGACCGCCATCTCTACACTGGATGCAGATACCATTCTGGTCAGGGAACAGGAAAACTATCGCCAGCGGCAATCTTCCTGGGAGAAATCTCGTGATGACAATCGCACTGCACACCGCGCCGCATAATCGGTGCCGTCAAAAGCCATTTCACGCTTTTCGCAAGTCTCTCCCGAAATTTTGACCGCCTAAACGCTCTATAGGCCAAAGAATAAGCCTCTTACGCTTTGCCTTATTCGTCGTGAGTGCTATACGGGCGCGACGCATTGAAAAAGAGGCTTCATCCATGGCAAAAATCAAGGTTGCGAACCCGGTCGTTGAACTCGACGGCGATGAAATGACCCGCATCATCTGGCAGTTCATCAAGGACAAATTGATCCATCCCTACCTCGACATTGATCTGAAATATTACGATCTGTCAGTCGAGCACCGCGATGCCACCAATGACCAGGTTACCATTGATGCGGCTAATGCCATCAAGGAACACGGCGTTGGCGTAAAATGCGCAACCATCACCCCGGACGAAGCCCGCGTTGAAGAATTCAAGCTCAAGAAAATGTGGAAGTCGCCAAACGGCACGATCCGCAACATTCTCGGCGGCGTGATCTTCCGCGAACCGATCATCTGCAAGAACGTTCCGCGCCTCGTGCCGGGCTGGACCCAGCCGATCATCGTTGGCCGTCATGCTTTCGGCGATCAGTACCGCGCGACCGATTTCAAATTCCCGGGCAAGGGCACTCTGTCGATCAAGTTCGTCGGTGAAGATGGCGAGACCATCGAACACGAAGTCTATCAGGCTCCGGCGGCTGGTGTGGCAATGGCCATGTACAACCTCGACGAATCGATCCGCGAATTTGCCCGTGCTTCGCTGAACTACGGCTTGCAGCGCAACTACCCGGTCTATCTCTCGACCAAGAACACTATCCTCAAGGCTTATGACGGTCGCTTCAAGGACATCTTCGAAGAAGTTTACCAGACCGAATTCGCTGACAAGTTCAAGGCTGCAAAGATCTGGTACGAACATCGTCTCATCGACGACATGGTCGCTTCGGCGCTCAAGTGGTCCGGCGGCTATGTTTGGGCTTGTAAGAACTACGACGGCGACGTGCAGTCGGATATCGTGGCTCAGGGTTTTGGCTCGCTCGGCCTGATGACCTCCGTTCTGATGACGCCGGATGGCAAGACCGTTGAAGCAGAAGCTGCACACGGCACCGTGACCCGTCACTACCGCCAGCATCAGAAGGGTGAGGAAACCTCGACCAATTCGATCGCTTCGATCTTCGCATGGACGCGTGGTCTCGCACACCGCGCCAAGCTCGACGACAATGCCGAGCTTAAGCGTTTTGCCGACACGCTGGAAAAGGTCTGCGTCGACACCGTTGAAAGCGGCTACATGACCAAGGATCTGGCCCTGCTCATCGGTCCGGATCAGCCTTGGCTCTCGACCACCGGTTTCCTCGACAAGATCGACGAGAACCTTCAGAAGGCCATGGCCGCCTGATAAAATATTCGACGCTTATCGTCGATATGGAAAACCCGGCAGCCTCGCTGCCGGGTTTTTTCATTTCCTTTTCAAGGGAAAAAGCGCATCCTGCCACCGCTTACAGGGAGGATGAAATGGCTGAGTTGAAGCTCTATACCAACCCGATGTCGCGCGGACGCATCGCGCGCTGGATGCTGGAGGAGATCGGCAAACCCTATGATGTGGAAATTCTGGATTTCGGGCCACCGATGAAGGGGCCTGACTACTGCACAATCAATCCGATGGGCAAAGTTCCTGCCCTGCGCCACGGCGATGCGGTGGTGACGGAAGTGGCTGCAATCTGCGCCTATCTGGCAACAACATTTCCCGAAGCTGGTCTAGCGCCTCACCCCAATGAGCGCGCGGATTTCTTCCGCTGGCTGTTCTTTACATCTGGTCCTGTGGAAGCCGCCTTATCCAACCATGCGCTCGGCTTTGAAATCCCCGCAGACAAGCAGGGAATGGTCGGCTACGGCAATTACGATACAGTGGTCAACACATTGGAGAAAGCGGTTTCGCACCATCCATACATCACCGGCGACCGCTTCACGGCGGCTGACGTTTATGTCGGCTCGCACATCGGCTGGGGCCTGCGCTTCGGCACGTTGCCGGCCAGAGGAGCGTTCGTCGCCTATTGGGACCGACTAAAAGATCGTCCTGCCATGAAGCGCGCCACGGAACTGGACGAGGCAGCAGCCGCAGCCACACAGCATTAACAACATAATGCTGGCTGTTCAGGTCACGTAATCTGGCCAGCCAGCTCAAACGTGTGTGAGAATGCCTGTGCACCTTTTGGCGAGAACGCGATGACACGCCCCGCTTCGCGGCGTACCCAGCCCTTTGAAATGAAATGGTTCAACAGCGCTGCACCGAGCGCTCCGCCCAGATGGTTGCGACGTTCACTCCAGTCGAGGCAGTGACGACAGACCGGGCGCTTGCCCTGCTCCAGAGTGGTCACATCAACGCCAAGGCAACTGAAAAACGACTTGCCCTTTTCTGTCAGCACCGGCTCATTGTCATCAACAATCAGCCCGAGCCGATGCGAGGCATCGAGCATTTCCACCCCACGCTCACCGGCCAGATGATCATAGCAGATACGCGCCTTGCGTAGTGCCTGATCTTTCGGGCCGGTCCGCACCCGCACAGCGCCGGTGCGTTGCGCAAGCCCCATCAAACCTTCCAGAACCTGCGCCACGTCTGTTCCAGAAAGCCGGAAATAGCGGTGCCGCCCCTGCTTCTCCGCAACCAGCAAATTGGCCGCATCGAGCTTTGCAAGATGTCCGCTGGCGGTTTGCAGCGTCACGCCTGCGGCTGACGCGAGTTCACTGACAGTCAGCGCACGACCATCCATCAGCACCGTGAGCATGTTTGCACGCGCCGGATCACCTAGGAGCGCGGCAACAGAAGCTATGATCGGGCCATCTTTCATACTTCGATGCTAACCGAACTATGGAGAACTTTCAATTGCTACATTGTCAGCATCGAAGACATGCTTTTGAAGGAGACACGCATGATTACCTGTTTCATCCGCTATCAGATCGACCCGTTCAAAGCGGATGCCTTTGCAGAATATGCGCGCAATTGGGGACAGGCGATTCCGCGCTGCGGCGCTGATCTCATCGGCTATTTCGGGCCGCATGAAGGTTCGTCGACCACAGCCTACGGCGTCTATTCAGTCGAAAACCTTGCCGCGTATGAAGCATATCGGGCACGGCTTGCCGCCGATCCGCTGGGACGCGAGAATTACGAATTTGCGCGCAGAGAACAATTCATCCGATCCGAAGACCGCATCTTCCTTAAACTCCAATCCGCACCGCATGGGGAGTTCATCAAGCCATGATTGCCGTCATATTCGAAGTCTGGCCAGCCGATGACAACAGGCGTGAACAGTATCTGGATATTGCCGCAAGCCTGCGCGAAGATCTTTCCAGGATTGACGGTTTTCTGTCGATCGAGCGTTTTCAAAGCCTGGCCGATCCCGACAAATTGCTTTCGCTCTCGTTCTGGCGCGACGACGATGCGGTGCGTGAATGGCGCAACCTGCCATCTCATAGGGTAGCACAGGGGCAAGGGCGCAATGGTGTTTTTGAAAACTACCGTTTGCGTGTAGCCAGCGTCATGCGTGACTATGGTCTGGATGAACGAAGCGAAGCGCCTGACGACAGCCGCACAATTCATGCGGCTTAATTCCACCGATAAAAAAAGGCCGGGTTAACCCGGCCTTTTGAATTAGATGATCAGTGCCTTGACTGCTGCAATCGCAGCGTCGGCCTTATCGCCATCCGGCCCGCCGGCCTGCGCCATGTCCGGGCGACCGCCGCCACCTGCGCCACCAAGGGCCGCAGAAGCAGCGCGAACCAGATCGACCGCACTAAAGCGACCAACCAGATCTTCCGTCACCGCAGCCACCGCGCTGGCCTTGCTATCTTCGCCGATACCAATGAACAGCACCACACCGGAGCCGACCTGCTTCTTGCCTTCGTCGGCAAGCGGCTTGAGATCACGCGGGGAAACGCCAGTTACGATCTTGCCGAGGAAGTTGACGCCATTCACAGCTTCAACGGCGCTGCCGCCATCTGCCGAACCACCGCCAAGCGCAAGCTTCTTGCGCGCATCAGCAAGTTCGCGTTCCAGCTTCTTGCGTTCATCAAGCAATGCGTTGACACGTTCCAGCGCTTCAGACGGTGTCGTCTTCAATGCACCGGCGATGGCCTTTACGCGCTCGTCCTGCTCTTCAAGGTAAAGACGTGCTGCCTCACCCGTCAGCGCTTCCATACGACGAACACCAGCGGCAACCGCGCCTTCCGAAACAATGCGGACGAGACCTATATCGCCGGTCTGGCGCACATGCGTACCGCCGCAAAGCTCAACCGAATAAGCCTTGCCCTCCTTCGAACCGTGCTTGGCGGTGCCCATGGAAACAACACGAACTTCATCGCCATATTTTTCACCGAACAGTGCCATAGCACCCTCGGCAATGGCATCGTCAACGGCCATCAAGCGGGTGCTGACAGGAGCGTTCTGCAGAATGATTTCGTTGGCGAGAGTTTCCACCTGCGTCAGCTCTTCAGCCGAAATCGGCTTCGGATGCGAAAAGTCGAAACGCAGACGATCCGGTGCAACGAGCGAACCCTTCTGTGCAACATGACTGCCGAGCGTTTCACGCAGCGCCTCATGCAGAAGGTGCGTCGCCGAATGGTTAGAGCGGATGCGCGTGCGGCGTACCGAATCCACTTTCAGCTCGACCGCATCGCCGGTCTTCGCCGTCCCCTTGGTGACTTCGCCGATGTGAACGAAGACGCCCTCGCCCTTCTTCTGCGTATCCTTGATTGCGATAGCAAAACCTTCTCCGGAGATCGTGCCGGTATCGCCCTGCTGGCCGCCGGATTCTCCATAGAACGGGGTCTGGTTGACTACGACCGAAACAACATCGCCTTCAGCAACGGACTGTACTTCCGCGCCATCGCGGACAAGCGCAGTGATAACGCCTTCGGCAACCTCGGTCTCGTATCCAAGAAATTCCGTCGCACCGACCTTATCCTTGATACCGAACCAGATCGTTTCGGTTGCAGCTTCACCAGAACCAGCCCAGTTCGCACGGGCCTCGGCCTTCTGGCGCTGCATGGCGGCACTGAAGCCATCCGTATCGACGGCAATACCGCGCTGACGAAGTGCATCCTGCGTCAGATCCAGCGGAAAGCCATAGGTGTCGTAAAGCTTGAAAGCGGTTTCGCCGTCGAGGCGATCCCCTTCAACAAGGCTTTCCGTCGCATCCGACAGGAGGCCAAGACCGCGATCCAGCGTCTTGCGGAAACGGGTTTCCTCAAGCTTGAGCGTTTCGGAGATCAAGGCATCGGCGCGGATCAGTTCCGGATAGGCCTGTCCCATTTCGCGGATCAAGGCCGGCAGCAGGCGCCACATCAACGGCTCTTTGGCGCCCAAGAGCTGGGCATGACGCATTGCACGGCGCATGATGCGACGCAACACATAGCCGCGGCCTTCGTTGGACGGCAGAACACCGTCAGCGATCAGGAAGCTCGAAGCGCGCAGATGATCAGCAATCACGCGGTGGCTGGCGCGGAATTCGCCCTCAGCCTTGACGCCGGTTGCTTCTTCCGAAGCGCGGATCAATGCCTTGAAGAGATCGATATCGTAATTGTCGTGCACGCCCTGCAGAACCGCAGCGACGCGCTCCAACCCCATTCCGGTGTCGATAGACGGACGCGGCAGGTCGATGCGCTGTTCGGGCGTAATCTGCTCGAACTGCATGAAAACGAGGTTCCAGATTTCGATGAAACGGTCACCGTCTTCGTCAGCCGATCCGGGAGGTCCGCCCCAGATATGGTCGCCGTGGTCGAAGAAGATTTCTGAACACGGACCGCATGGACCGGTATCGCCCATAGCCCAAAAATTATCGCTGGTGGCAATGCGAATGATGCGGTCATCGGAAAGACCAGCAATCTTTTTCCAGTAATTCGCAGCGTCGTCGTCCGTGTGATAAACGGTGACGAGCAATTTGTCCTTCGGAAGGCCGAATTCCTTCGTGATCAGGTTCCAGGCGAAGCTGATGGCATCTTCCTTAAAATAGTCGCCAAACGAGAAATTGCCGAGCATTTCAAAGAATGTATGGTGACGAGCGGTATAGCCGACATTGTCCAGATCGTTGTGCTTGCCACCGGCACGCACGCACTTCTGGGAAGTCGTCGCGCGATTGTAGGAACGGTGTTCAAGACCCGTAAAAACGTTCTTGAACTGAACCATACCCGCATTGGTGAACATCAGCGTCGGATCGTTGCGTGGGACAAGTGGGCTCGATGGAACGACCTCATGCCCGTTCTTACGGTAATAATCGAGGAATGTGGACCTAATCTCGTTGACGCCAGCCATAAGTCACCCTTGGGCTTTTTTGCCCTGCACGGATACAGCTCTGCAGAAAGCTGTATCAATTATCCTGTTCAAACTCCCATAGCCGCCAACCGTTATTGAAGGCCCGAGGCTCTCCCGCACTGCCAGGAGGTGAAGTGGAGTTTTCGGTTGACCGCTTTTAGCGGTGCCTTGCTTTTCTGTCCAGATAAGTACGCTGCGCCATAAAAGCAATTTCTGCCGGAAAGCGATAAAACCAGCACCATTCACTTCGCAAAAACCCCCACTGCTAAACAAAAAGCCCCATGCAATTGCACGGGGCTTCGATAATTCATTCAATGCTGGCGATCTTACATTTCGGCAGCGTCACTCGCATCGTCTTCTGGTCCGCCATCTTCGAGGAACTGTTCGGCAATCAAACCGGCATTCTGACGAAGCGTGGTTTCGATCTCGCGGGCCACTTCCGGGTTGTCCTTGAGATATTGCTTGGCGTTTTCACGGCCTTGTCCCAGTCGCTGGGAATTATACGAGAACCACGCACCGGACTTCTCGACGACACCGGCCTTTACGCCAAGATCGACCAGCTCGCCGGTCTTGGAAACGCCAGCACCGTACATGATGTCGAATTCGACCTGCTTGAAGGGCGGCGCAAGCTTGTTCTTGACGACCTTCACGCGGGTCTGGTTACCAACAACTTCGTCGCGCTCCTTGATCGAACCGATACGGCGAATATCGAGACGAACCGAAGCATAGAACTTGAGAGCGTTACCGCCAGTCGTCGTTTCCGGCGAACCGAACATCACACCGATCTTCATACGAATCTGGTTGATGAAGATCACCATACAGTTCGACCGCGAGATCGAAGCAGTAAGCTTGCGCAGCGCCTGGCTCATGAGACGAGCCTGAAGACCAGGCAAGGAGTCACCCATTTCGCCTTCGATTTCCGCACGTGGCGTCAAGGCTGCGACGGAGTCGACGACGAGAACGTCGATGGCGCCCGAACGCACAAGCGTGTCGGTAATTTCAAGTGCCTGCTCACCCGTATCTGGCTGCGAAATCAGCAAGTTTTCCAGATCGACACCCAGCTTGCGTGCATAGACAGGATCAAGCGCATGTTCCGCATCGACGAATGCACAGATACCGCCCTTCTTCTGTGCTTCCGCAATCGTGTGCAGCGCGAGTGTCGTCTTACCGGAGCTTTCCGGTCCGTAAATCTCAACAATACGTCCTTTGGGCAAGCCGCCGACACCCAGCGCGATGTCCAGAGAAAGCGAGCCGGTCGGAACAGTTTCGATCTCGATAACCGGGGCATTTTTCCCCAGACGCATGATCGAGCCCTTACCGAACGCCCTTTCGATTTGCGACAATGCCGCATCGAGAGCCTTAGTCTTGTCCACTGAATTTTCCTCAACAAGTCGCAATGAATTCTGAGACATCTTACACCATCCTCTTGTCTCGCTAGAAGCCCGGCAGGCTCGTTGCTATGATCTATTTGTATTCGTTTTGTTCTCATTTGACAATAGGGCTAACTCATTGATTAAAAACAGTTCCGAAATTTTGTTCTATAATCGTTCTCTAACATCAGCAATTACGAAAATAATCGAACTATCCACGAATTAACTTAATTCAAACCAAACTGCCCATCCACCGATTCGGAAAAGCAAAGAAAAACGCAGCTCTTCTATCGAAGAACTGCGTTGTTTGAAGCCTATTAACCCTTGGAAGGGAATCAGCTGGCGGCGCGAAGCGGAGAAATCTGGATTTCCACGCGACGGTTCTGCGCACGGCCTTCCGGTGTTGCGTTAGTGGCAACGGGCTGGCTCGCGCCATAGCCGATAACGGCGAAGCGACGCGGATCGATACCCTGCGAACCGAGATAGCTCGCGACCGACGCGGCGCGGCGCTGCGAAAGAGCCTGATTGTGGCTGACGCTACCGGTCGAATCGGTGTGGCCATAAACGTCCACAAGTGTCTGGTTGAATTTGCGCAGTACAATCGCGACCGAATTAAGCGTCGGGTAGAACTGGCTCTTCACCTGATCCTGATCGGTATCGAAAGTGATGCTGGACGGCATATTAAGGATGATCTGGTCGCCGTTACGGGTCACAGACACGCCAGTGCCCTGCAACTGTGCACGGAGCTCGTTTTCCTGACGATCCATGTAATTGCCGATTGCGCCGCCGCCAAGTGCACCGATACCGGCACCAATCAGAACGGCATTGCGCTGTGCACGGCTGGAACCGCCGACCATCAGGCCACCAAGAGCGCCCACAGCCGCGCCAATTGCAGCACCACCTGCGGTGTTCGACATCTTCTGTTCCCCGGTATAGGGGTCGGTGGTGCAGCCTGCCAGAAATGTGGCGGCGAAAAGGGCAATACCGATCTTCTTCAGCATGAAATGGTCATCCTCAATTAGCGAATCCGTCGCATGATAATAGCGATTAAGGCCGGATGGTGTCTCAAATGCGAGTTTGAATCCAGCCTTTCGCTTTTTAACTGAAGCCTCCGCAACTGCGCAACTGCGTGGCGTAACGATTGGCCATGGATTGGGCACGTTTTGCGCCATTGAGCGCTGTAGCATTCCCGCGCCAGACACCACGAGCGTAACCGCCGTGACCCGAATAGTAAGCGAGATAAAGGCTATATGCATCGGCGCGATTGATGCCGTTTTTCAGATAGCTTTGATAGTGATACCAGCCAATGAAATGGATAGCGTCCGCGAAATTGGTGCGCGATGCAGTCCAGCGACCGGTTTCCCGCTTGTAACGATCCCACGTGCCGTTCAGCGCCTGGGAATAGCCATAGGCGCTGGAAGCCCGCTTCCACGGTATGATCCAGAGAATCTTGGTCCGTGGCGGGCGGGCATAGGGCTGGAAGCCGGATTCGGTATAGATTGTGGCCATCAGAACCGGAACCGGCACGCCGAATTCGCGCGAAACCCGCGTGGCAGCCGTCTGCCAGTTATTGAACCAACCGTCGCGTTGATCGAAGACCGCACACACATTGTTGACCTGCCGTGGGGCAGTCGCGCAGCCTCCTAGGATCACGAGCGCGACGAGAAACAAAACGCGCATCATGGAAAACCTCGTCTCTTTGCAAAGATTGATAAAGCGTAAAAATTAAGAAGACCTTTCTAACGACAGGTCACCCCTTTCCGGGGCCTTCAAACTCGCGTGAAGAAGCAAAGTAAAAGCCGCTGCCAATATGACAGCGGCCCGAACTGTGGATGAATGTGGATAACTATGGGGATAGCGTATTTTCAGCGGTCGAAACTGCGTGAAAACCAATGGTTAGAGCGATTCCGCTGGAACAGAACCGCTCCAAACTTCAGCGGCGCTCCTGCCGCAACCGCGCCCAGTATTCGAGGCGCTTGCGGATATCTCGCTCAAAACCTCGCTCCGGCGGATCATAGAACTTTTGCCTGCCCATGCTTTCCGGGAAATAATCCTGTCCTGAAAACGCGTCTGGCTGGTCGTGGTCATAGGCATAGCCATCGCCGTAGCCCTCATTCTTCATAAGCTTGGTCGGCGCGTTGAGAATATGCTTCGGCGGCAGCAGGGAACCGTTCTCCTTGGCCGCACGCATTGAGGCTTTATAGGCCACATAGACGGCGTTCGATTTCGGAGCCGTTGCAAGATAAACACAGGCCTGTGCGAGCGCCAGTTCGCCTTCCGGCGAACCAAGATAGTCATAGGCATCCTTGGCGGCGTTGCAGATGACCAGTGCCTGCGGGTCGGCCAAGCCGATATCTTCCACCGCCATGCGCACCAGCCGCCGCCCAAGATATAACGGATCTTCGCCCGCATCGAACATACGAGAAAGATAGTAGAGCGCTGCGTCAGGGTCCGATCCCCGAACGGATTTATGCAGCGCCGAAATCAGATTGTAATGCCCGTCCTGCCCCTTGTCATAAACCGGGGCGCGACGTTGCACGACATCCTGCAGCTTTTCGGCAGTAAACACTTCATCGGGACGGGCCGCACGCCAGACTTCCTCGGCAAGCGTCAGCGCAGCACGTCCATCGCCGTCAGCCATGCGAACAAGGCTTACCCGTGCTTCCTCGTCCAGCGGCAATGGACGTTCTTCTTGCTCTTCGGCACGGGTCAGAAGTGTTGCAATGCTCTCGCCATCATGGGGATGAAAAGTAAGCACCCTCGCCCGGGACAAAAGAGCAGCATTGAGCTCGAAAGACGGGTTTTCCGTCGTGGCGCCGATCAGGATAACAGTGCCGTCTTCCATGACCGGCAAAAACGAATCCTGCTGGGCGCGATTAAAGCGATGAATTTCGTCTACGAAAAGCAGTGTCTGCCGGCCCGACATACGCCGCGCACGAGCAGTCTCGAAAACCTTCTTGAGATCGGCAACGCCGGAGAAGATCGCCGAAATCTGCTCAAACGCGAGATCAGTTTCTCCGGCAAGCAGGCGGGCAACGGTCGTCTTGCCGGTTCCCGGAGGTCCCCAGAAGATCATGGAACCGAGCGAACCGGATGCAATCATGCGCGTCAGCACACCTTCTGGTCCGGTCAGATGTTCCTGACCGGTTACTTCCGACAAATGCTTCGGGCGCAGACGGTCAGCAAGCGGCCGGTTGCGGTCCGCGTTCGGGTCTGCCGCTGCTGAGAAAAGGTCGCTCATTTCATTCGCTCGATCGATAAATTAAATGCCGCTTCAGGCATAATCCTACCCGAAGCGGCATGCAACTTTTGGCGATATACTGGCCGACAGTTTTAACGCACGAACTGACGCAACAACGTTCCGTTGCGTTCCACCTCAAGCCGCCAGGCAAGACCACGTCCCCCATCCAGAATCGCGGTCATATCCTCCACGGAGCGGATAGGATTTCCGTTGATGCTTCGAACAATGTCGCCCGGGCGCAATCCGAGCCGTGCCGCCGGCGAGCCGGAATAGACGTCAACAACGACCACCCCCTGGCTTTCACTCTTGAGACGCAGCTTTTTAGCGGTGGATGGCGTCAGCACAAGAACAGCTGCACCGGCGAAGGGATTATCGCCCTTGATCACCTGCGGCGCAGTTTCCTTGACTTCAGGCGCTTTGGAAAGCTTCACCGGGATGGTCTGGTTCTTTCCATCCCGCATGATTTCGACCGACACGGTGTTACCAATGCCAGCCGTCGATAGACGATAACCAAGCACATCCTGATTATCGACACGAACGCCCTGAACGGACAGAACCACATCGCCGATCTTCAGCCCTGCGGCTTCTGCAGGACCACCTTTTGCAACTGCCGTGATCAGGGCACCGTAGGGCTTTTCCATTCCAAGCCCTTCGGCCAGATCGGAGGTGACCCCTTGGAAAGTCGCGCCGATATAGGGGCGCTCGAAACTTTTGCTGCCATTCTGCGCAGCTTCCACGACAGCGCGGACCATATTGGACGGAATAGCAAAGCCGATGCCCACGGAACCGCCAGAACGTGAATAGATCGCTGTGTTGATACCTATCAGGCGTCCGCGCATGTCAATCAATGCGCCACCGGAGTTGCCGGGATTGATAGCCGCATCCGTCTGGATAAAGAAATCAAAATCGGAAATGCCAACCTGTGTTCGGGATTGCGCCGACACGATACCGCTCGTCACAGTCTGTCCGACGCCGAACGGATTGCCGATGGCCAGCACCAGATCGCCAACTTCGACTTCGTCGGAATTGCCGAGGCCCAACACTGGAAACTTGTCCTTGGCTTCAATTTTCAACACGGCAAGGTCGGTGGTTTCATCACGCAGAAGCAGCTTGCTTTCGAACTCGCGACCGTCCGACAAGGCGACTTTGATTTCGTCGGCATCCTTGATGACGTGATTGTTCGTCACGACAATGCCTGAACTATCGACAATCACGCCGGACCCGAGCGACTGCTGGATACGTGGCTTGCTTTCCCCGAACTGCCGCCCGAAAAACTGCTCGAAGAACGGATCGCCTGCAAATGGCGATTGTGCCCGTGCCTGCACCTGTCGCGCCGCATAGACATTCACAACAGCTGGTGTCGTCTCTTTCACAAGAGGAGCGAAGGAAAGTTGCATATCAGCGCGGCTGAGCGGCACTTCTTTGGGAGGTGTTGCAGGCGCATCCTGCGCCATTGCCTGCGGCATAACCAGCCCGACGGATGTCAGCATAAGACCCAATACACCTAAACGTCGCCAATTCATGCACATACTCCGCGCTTTCCGAGGGCACTCATATCTTCCGTGAAAAAATATGAGATTCGTCGTCCATATGTAGTCAACTGAGGACAAGGATAAAGGGCCACATTGTGACCTTGAAGTGCAGCACGGCAATTTTTCGTGAAACATATCGATCCGAAAGAGCCGAACAGCAGCAAGAACAAACAAAAAGGGCCGCTCAAGGCGGCCCTTTTCAATAATCAGAAACAGTGCAGATTATGCTGCGTCTGCTTCAGCAGCCTGTTCGGCTTCGACGCGGGCGCGGTCAGCCTTGCCCTTTGCATCGACGTCGCGTTCCACGAATTCAACAACAGCCAGAGGCGCGTTGTCGCCAGCGCGGAAGCCAGCCTTCATGATGCGGATGTAGCCGCCGTTGCGGGTTGCATAGCGAGCAGCCAGCGTATCGAACAGCTTTGCAACGAGCTTAACGTCGCGAATAGCCGAGATGGCCTGACGGCGTGCATGCAGATCGCCGCGCTTGCCGAGAGTGACAAGCTTTTCTACGATCGGACGGATTTCCTTAGCTTTAGGAAGCGTGGTCACAATCTGTTCATGCTCGATGAGCGAAGCCGCCATGTTGGCGAACATTGCCTTGCGATGCGAGGCAGTGCGGTTCAGCTTACGCTGTCCATTACCGTGGCGCATGGCCTTCTCCTTAATTAGTTCTAGCCGGATTGCCGGTCTTAATATTGGTCTTCGTAGCGCTTTGCGAGATCTTCGATGTTTTCTGGCGGCCAGGACGGGATTTCCATACCGAGATGGAGACCCATCGATGCCAGAACTTCCTTGATCTCGTTGAGCGACTTGCGGCCGAAATTCGGAGTCCGCAGCATCTCGGCTTCCGTCTTCTGGATCAGATCGCCGATGTAGACGATGTTGTCGTTCTTCAGGCAGTTTGCCGAACGGACGGACAGTTCGAGTTCGTCGACCTTCTTGAGCAGAGCCGGGTTGAAAGCCAGTTCCGCAACCTGTTCCTGCGGAGCTTCCTTCTGGGGCTCTTCGAAGTTGACGAAGATCGCCAGCTGGTCCTGGAGAATACGAGCAGCATACGCCACTGCGTCTTCACCGCTGACCGAGCCGTTTGTCTCGATGTTCAGCGTCAGCTTGTCATAATCGAGAACCTGACCTTCACGGGTGTTCTCGATCTTGTACGACACCTTGCGAACCGGAGAGTAGAGGCTGTCAACCGGGATAAGCCCGATCGGAGCATCTTCCGCACGGTTGCGGTCGGCAGGCACATAGCCCTTGCCGGTGTTGACGGTGAATTCCATGCGGATTTCAGCGCCTTCGTCCAGCGTGCAGATGACGTGATCCGGGTTAAGGATCTCGACATCGCCGACAGTCTGAATGTCGCCAGCCGTAACAACGCCTGGGCCTTCCTTGCGGACGACCATGCGCTTCGGGCCCTCGCCTTCCATGCGGATGGCGATTTCCTTGACGTTCAGAACGATATCCGTAACGTCTTCGCGGACGCCCGGAATCGAAGAGAATTCATGCAGAACGCCATCGATCTGAATGGCGGTCACGGCAGCGCCGCGAAGCGACGACAGAAGCACGCGACGCAGAGCATTACCGAGCGTCAGACCGAAACCGCGTTCCAGCGGCTCAGCAACGACGGTTGCATGCGTGCGGGAGCCGTTGGTGATGAAATCCACCTTATTCGGCTTGATGAGTTCCTGCCAGTTCTTCTGGATCATGTAAGTATCCCTCTATCAATCGTCGCTACCATCCTATCGTAGCGATCAAGTGTAGAAACCGCAGAGGAACCCCGAACTTGAAAAGCCCGAGGCTCGTACGGCATGTGAACGAGGATTAGACCCGGCGCTTCTTGCGCGGACGGCAACCGTTGTGCGGGATCGGCGTAACATCGCGGATCGACGTAATCACAAAGCCGGCAGCCTGAAGGGCGCGCAGCGCGGATTCACGGCCAGAGCCCGGTCCGCAAACCTCGACTTCGAGGGAGCGCATACCGTGTTCCTGAGCCTTCTTGGCGCAATCTTCGGCAGCGATCTGAGCGGCGAACGGGGTCGACTTACGCGAACCCTTGAACCCCTGAGCACCGGCAGACGACCAGGCAATCGCATTGCCCTGAGCATCCGTGATGGTGATCATGGTGTTGTTGAACGTCGAATTTACGTGGGCAACGCCCGACGAGATGTTTTTACGCTCGCGACGGCGAACGCGCGTGGCTTCCTTGGCCATGACAGTCCTTTCAATCGATCTCTACACCGCCGTAATTCCAGCGGCTACACCGGTCCTCAAGAAAGGACCAGCATCAAACCCAACCGGCGCACCGGAAAGGCCCGACGGAACATATGTCCCGTCGAAATTACTTCTTCTTGCCTGCGATTGCCTTCGCCGGACCCTTGCGGGTGCGTGCGTTGGTGTGCGTGCGCTGGCCGCGAACCGGCAGCGAACGACGATGACGCAGACCGCGGTAGCAGCCCAGGTCCATCAGGCGCTTGATGTTCATCGAAACTTCACGACGCAGGTCACCTTCGACCTGGTAGTCAGCATCGATTGCTTCGCGGATCTGAAGGACTTCAGCATCCGACAGCTGGTTAACGCGACGATCGTCAGCAATGCCGACCTTCGTTACGATTTCCCGAGCAAATTTCGGTCCGATCCCGTGAATGTACTGAAGCGCAATAACAACGCGCTTGTTCGTCGGGATGTTGACGCCAGCGATACGTGCCACGTCTGTTCTCCTTGAGTTATAAAAATTTCCATCTGGCAGATGCGATCAACCAGACAGCATTAAACGACCGGTACCGGCCTCTTTCGATTTCCGCCGATACCCGCCATTCAAAACCAGTTGAAGTGGCGCAGTCTTTGACGGAATCGCCCGAAAAAGTCAACTCTTAACTGTCCGTAAAGCCATCAAACCGGCCTGACAGGCAACTCAAGCAACTTCTGGAAGTAATAAACGGGCAGAAAACGCTTCACGCTTTCCCTGCCCGTATTGGAATGAGGCTTCTTCAAGCCTCTTCAATTTTCATGCCGGAACCAGAATTCTCTCGATTTCGGCAGTAACTTCTTCAACCGGCGCCATGCCATTGATGACGCGCAGTTCACCAGTTCCGGCATAATAGCTCGAAAGCGGCGAAGTCTTTTCGCGGTATTCCACGAGACGCTTACGGAACGCCTCAGGATTGTCGTCCGAACGGACCTGACCACCCTTGGCAATCGTTTCAGCCACGCGGCTCTCCATCCGCTTGACCAGAGCATTCTCGTCAACCTTCAGCTCAATGACTGCATCGAGTTTTAGGCCCTTCCCCGCCAGCATCGTTCCCAGAGCCTGAGCCTGTGGAACCGTGCGTGGATAACCGTCAAGGATGAAACCGTTCGCGCAGTCAGGCGCATCGATGCGCTCCGAAACGATCTGGTTCACGATCTCATCGGAAACCAGTTGCCCGGCGTCCATCACGGCCTTGGCGCGCTTCCCGATCTCGCTCTGCTGGGCGACTGCTGCACGCAGCATGTCGCCGGTCGAGAGCTGAGGAATTCCATGCTTCTTGGTAAGAAGTCCAGCCTGCGTCCCCTTACCTGCTCCGGGCGGCCCAAGAAGTATCAGTCTCATTTATTGCGTTTCCCACCTCTGAGTTTGGACTTCTTGATCAGCCCTTCATACTGATGGGCGATCAGATGCCCCTGAATTTGCGCAACCGTGTCAAGCGTTACGCTCACAACGATCAGCAGCGAGGTGCCACCAAGATAGAACGGCACACCGGTTGCGGAAATCAGGAATTCCGGCAGGAGACAGACAAGCACGATATAGATGGCGCCGACAACAGTGATGCGTGTCAGCACATAGTCTATGTATTCGGCGGTACGCTCACCCGGACGAATGCCCGGAATAAAGCCGGAATGCTTCTTGAGCTGGTCAGCAGTGTCCTTGGGATTGAACACAATGGCCGTGTAGAAGAAGCAGAAGAATGCCATCAATGCGGCATAGAACAGCATGTAAAGCGGCTGACCATGACCGAGTGCATTGAGAACGGTAGTAGCCCAGGCCGGCATTTCTGTCGTGTTGGCGAAACCGGCGACCGTCGCAGGCAGAAGCAACAACGACGAGGCGAAAATCGGAGGAATGACGCCTGCGGTATTGAGCTTCAACGGCAGATGCGACGTATCGCCCTGGAACATGCGGTTGCCGACCTGACGCTTCGGATACTGGATCAGAAGGCGACGCTGCGCACGTTCAACGAATACGATGACCGCAATCAGCACGATGGCAAGAATGATAACGCCCAGAATGAGTCCCGTCGACAGCGCGCCGGTACGGCCAAGTTCCAGCGTGCCGGAAATAGCGTGCGGCAGGTTGGCCACGATACCGGAGAAGATGATCAGCGAGATACCGTTGCCGATACCGCGTGCAGTGATCTGCTCGCCGAGCCACATCAGGAACATCGTGCCGCCAACAAGGGTGATCACCGACGAAACGACGAAGAACGGTCCCGGATTGGTGACAATACCGTTGCCCGACTGCAAGCCGACAGAAATCGCGTAGGCCTGAACAAGCGCCAGAAGCACCGTGCCGTAACGCGTATACTGATTGATGATCTTGCGACCTGCCTCGCCTTCCTTCTTCAGCGCTTCAAGAGACGGAACAACCGACGTCATGAGCTGCACGATGATGGAGGCAGAGATATAAGGCATGATGCCGAGCGCGAAAATGGCCATACGACCGACGGCGCCACCGGCGAACATGTTGAAAAGCCCGAGCACACCCTGGCTATGCTGCTGGAAAGCCTGCGCAAGCGCGTCAGGATTGATGCCGGGAAGCGGAATATAGGTGCCGAACCGGTATACGAGCAAAGCACCTAGCGTGAACCAGATGCGCTTCTTGAGTTCTTCTGCTTTCGAGAAAGCTGAAAAATTGAGATTGGAAACTAGCTGTTCAGCAGCCGATGCCATTAAATTTCTCCGGTGAAAAGTCTCCGGTCCTCCGCCCCCGTCAGCGCAATCTATTGCGGTCGCGCCTCGAGACTAAAAAGACCCTACCCAGATATGCGCATTGGCATAAATGTGCAAGCGGCGGCACTGAGGCCGCCGCTTTTTATTTTTGTATCGAAGCCTTATTCGGAGGCGGCTTCAGGAAGCTTGATGCTACCGCCAGCCTTTTCGATCTTTTCGACCGCAGCCTTGGAAGCACCGGCTACCTCGAAAGCAACCTTTGCCTTCAGTTCGCCGTCCGAAAGGATGCGAACGCCGTCCTTGGCGCGACGAATCACGCCAGCAGCCTTCAGCGAATCGAGGTTCACAACTACCTTGGCATCAAGCTTGCCTGCATCGATAGCGGCCTGAACACGGCCGAGCGACACAACGTTGAAGCTCTTTGCGAAGATGTTGGTGAAGCCGCGCTTCGGCAGACGGCGGTAGATTGGCATCTGGCCGCCTTCGAAGCCGTTGATCGCGACGCCCGAACGGGACTTCTGCCCCTTGACACCACGACCACCGGTCTTGCCGGTGCCCGAACCGATACCGCGGCCAACACGCTTGCGTGCTTTGACCGAACCTGGCTTGTCACGCAGATCGTTGAGTTTCATATCTCTATCTCCTGCGCTATCACGCCTCGTCCACAACTCGAACGAGGTGTGGAAGCTTGGCGATCATGCCACGAACTGCCGGAGTATCTTCCAGCGTGCTGCGGCGGTGCATTTTATTAAGACCCAGACCGATCAGCGTTGCGCGCTGCTCGGCTGGACGACGGATTGGGCTTCCGATCTGCTCGACCGTAACCGTCTTGCCCTTCTTCTCAGCCATCACTCAAATCCCTTGTCTATGGCGTATCCGGTGGCCTGAGCGGCCCCGGACGAACACAAACTATCGGCTACTCTTCCGAACCGACCACATCATGGCGGCGAGCCTGAAGGGTCGAGTACTTGATGCCGCGCTGTGCAGCGATGTCCTTCGGATGCATCTGATGCTTCAGAGCATCGAACGTCGCACGAACCATGTTGTAAGGGTTCGACGAACCGAGCGACTTGGCGACAACGTCCTGAACGCCGAGCGTTTCGAACACTGCACGCATCGGACCACCGGCGATGATACCCTTACCAGCAGGAGCTGCGCGGAGCAGAACCTTGCCAGCGCCGTGACGGCCTTCAACATCGTGGTGCAGCGTACGGCCCGAACGCAGCGGTACGAAGATCATGTCGCGCTTGGCAGCTTCCGTAGCCTTACGGATAGCTTCCGGCACTTCACGAGCCTTGCCATGACCGAAGCCTACGCGGCCCTTCTGGTCGCCAACAACGACGAGCGCAGCAAAACCGAAGCGACGGCCGCCCTTGACGACCTTGGCAACGCGGTTGATGTGAACGAGCTTATCGACGAATTCGCTGTCGCGCTCCTCACGGCCGCGATCTTCGCGGTTACGTTCTCTCTGTGCCATATCCTGATTTCCTTTTTCTTTTCCGGAAGCACAAAATGCTATTAGAAGCTCAGTCCGCCTTCGCGGGCAGCTTCGGCGAGAGCCTTCACACGGCCGTGGTAAATGAATGCACCACGGTCGAACACTACTTCGCTGACGCCTGCTTTAACGGCACGCTCGGCAACCAGCTTGCCAACTGCAGCTGCTGCTGCGGAGTCGGCGCCAGTCTTGAGCTTGCCCTTCAGGTCGCCATCCAGGGTCGAAGCAGCGGCGATGGTAACACCGCGAACGTCGTCGATAACCTGAACGTAGATGTTCTTGGAAGAGCGGTGCACGCTGAGACGCGGACGGCCGTTTGCAACAGCCTTGACCTGACGGCGTACACGAGCAGCGCGACGCTGCAAAGTTTCTTTTGGCGATGCCATGACGCGCTTCCCTTACTTCTTCTTGCCTTCTTTGCGGACGATCTTCTCGCCAGCATACTTGACGCCCTTGCCCTTGTAAGGCTCGGGGCCGCGATATTCGCGGATCTCAGCCGCGACCTGACCGACCTGCTGCTTGTCGATACCGGTGACGACGATTTCCGTCGGCTTCGGAACGGCAACAGTGATGCCAGCAGGCACGTCGTAGACCACTTCGTGGCTGAAGCCGAGCGAAAGCTGCAGGTTCTTACCCTGCATGGCAGCACGGTAACCGACGCCGCTGATTTCGAGCTTCTTTTCGAAGCCGTCCTTCACGCCAACAAAAATGTTGGAGATCATCGTGCGGGACATGCCCCACTTCGAACGAGCTTCCTTCGACTGGTCGCGCGGATCGACGCTGACAGCGCCGTCTTCCATCTTGACCAGAACTTCATCGTGCACGACGAAGGAGAGTTCACCCTTCGCGCCCTTGGCCTTGACGATCTGCCCATCAACACTGGCGGTCACGCCTGCCGGGACCGGCACGGGTTTTTTACCGATACGAGACATTTTAATACCTGTCTTTTATCTGTTCGCTGTCAACCGCATCAGAAGATGCGGCAGAGCAGCTCACCACCAACGTTTTGTTCACGGGCTTCATGATCAGCCATCACACCCTTAGGGGTGGACAGGATCGAGATGCCAAGACCATTCGCAACCTGCGGGATCGACTTGACCGACACGTATACACGGCGGCCAGGCTTCGAAACGCGGGTCAGTTCACGAATGACTGGAACGCCTTCATAGTACTTCAGTTCGATTTCGATCTCGGCTTTGCCGTTCACGAATTCACTCTGCGTGTATCCGCGGATGTAACCTTCAGACTGAAGAACATCAAGAACGCGAGCGCGCAACTTGGAAGCCGGGGTCGAAACCTTGGTCTTCTTGCGGCCTACTGCGTTACGAATACGGGTCAGCATGTCGCCGATAGGATCTGACACAGACATATGCTACTCCTTACCAGCTCGACTTGACGATGCCCGGGATCTGACCGAGCGAACCCAACTGACGGAGCGCAATACGCGACATCTTCAGTTTACGGTAATAACCACGCGGACGGCCCGAAACTTCGCAACGATTGCGAATACGAACCTTCGATGAATTGCGCGGCAGTTCGGCAAGCCGGATAGTGGCGCGGAAGCGCTCCTCCAGCGGAAGGCCCTGATCCATTACGATCGCCTTCAGACGTGCACGCTTGTCAGCATGACGCTTAACCAACTTTTCGCGGCGCTTGTTTTTTTCGACTGCGCTAGTCTTGGCCATATTATTATACCTCGCTACGCTTGCCGTTACTGCCGGAAGGGGAAGTTGAATGCACGCAGAAGAGCGCGCGCTTCATCATCCGTCTTGGCGGTCGTGCAAACGATGATGTCCATGCCCCAGATCTGATCAACCTTATCGTAGTTGATTTCCGGAAACACGATGTGCTCCTTGATACCCATGGCATAGTTGCCACGTCCGTCAAAGCTCTTCGGGTTCAGGCCGCGGAAGTCGCGAACGCGAGGAAGAGCGATCGTGATGAAACGATCAAGGAATTCGTACATGCGGTCCTGGCGAAGGGTGACCTTCGTGCCGATCGGCATGCCTTCACGCAACTTGAATGTTGCGATCGAGTTACGGGCGCGGGTGATAACAGCCTTTTGACCAGCAATCAAGCCAAGGTCTTCAGCAGCTACAGCCGGCTTCTTGGAGTCGCCAGTGGCTTCGCCAACGCCCATGTTGAGGACAACCTTGGTGATGCGTGGGATCTGCATCTCGTTGTCGTATTTGAATTCTTCAAGCAGAGCCTTACGAATGTTTTCGTTGTAAAGCTTCTTGAAGCGGGGAAGTGCCTTAGCTTCAGCCATCGATCAGCGCTCCAGAACGTTTTGCGACACGAACCTTCTTGCCGTCCTCGACGCGGAAACCGACGCGGGTCGGCTTACCGTCCTTGGGATCAGCAATTGCCAGGTTGGACAGGTGGATCGGCGCTTCCTTGGAGATAATGCCGGCTTCCTGGGTCTGGGTCTGACGCTGATGACGCTTCACAACGTTGATACCGCGAACGAGCGCCTGCTCGTCCTTAGGCATAACCTTGAGAACTTCGCCTTTACGGCCCTTGTCCTTACCGGACAGCACGACAACGCTGTCGCCTTTGCGAATCTTCTGCATCGTCTTGCTTCCTTACAGAACTTCCGGGGCCAGCGAGATGATCTTCATGTGGTTCTTTGCGCGAAGTTCGCGCGGAACCGGTCCGAAGATACGCGTGCCGATCGGCTCTTTCTTGTTATCGATGAGAACGGCTGCATTGTTATCGAAACGAATAACGCTGCCGTCCGGACGACGGATGTCCTTGGCGGTGCGTACAACAACCGCCTTCATCACATCACCCTTTTTGACGCGGCCGCGCGGAATAGCTTCCTTGATCGACACCACAATGATGTCGCCAACGGAAGCGTAACGCCGCTTCGAGCCGCCCAGCACCTTGATGCACATGACACGACGTGCGCCGGAGTTATCCGCCACGTCGAGGTTTGTTTGCATCTGAATCATGACTGGCCGCCTTCTTTCCTCTCAGCTGGTTAAGGGCTCCTGCCCTACCTAAGCTGCGTGTTTATAATTTAGCCTGCTGCTTCGTTCGTGAGAACGACCCAGCGTTTGTCCTTCGAGATTGGAGCCGATTCCTGAATGGAAACGAGATCGCCAACCTTGAACTGGTTGTTTTCGTCATGCGCCTTGTACTTCTTAGACTGACGCACGGTCTTCTGGAGGAGCGGATGCGAATAGCGGCGCTCAACCTTGACCACAACAGTCTTGTCATTCTTGTCGCTGACGACAACGCCCTGCAGAACGCGTTTAGGCATTATATTTTTCCTTATGCCTTGCTTGCGGCCGCCTTCTGGCGGGCAATAGTCTTAATACGCGCGATGTCGCGGCGAACCTGCTTCACGCGCGCGGTTTTTTCGAGCTGGCCGGTGGCCTTCTGAAAGCGCAGGTTGAACTGCTCTTTCTTCAGGGTGCCCAGCTCGTCATTCAGTTGATCGAGGCTCTTCGCCCGAACGTCTGCGGCTTTCATAGTTGCCTCTCTCTTATTCAGCAATGCGCTGGATAAAGCGCGTCTTGATCGGCAACTTTGCTGCGCCGAGTCTGAGGGCTTCGCGTGCCACATCTTCGGGTACGCCGTCAAGCTCAAACATCACGCGACCTGGTGCCACACGGCATGCCCAGTAGTCAACCGAACCCTTACCTTTACCCATACGGACTTCGGTAGGCTTCGACGTAACTGGCAGGTCAGGGAAGATGCGGATCCACACGCGGCCGGCACGCTTCATGTGACGGGTGATCGCGCGGCGGGCCGCTTCGATCTGACGTGCAGTGACGCGTTCCGGCTCAACGGCCTTCAAACCGAATGCACCGAAATTCAGATCCGTGCCGCCTTTCGAGTTGCCGTGAATACGGCCCTTGAACTGCTTGCGGAACTTGGTGCGCTTAGGCTGCATCATTGTTCTCTACTCCAAATTTCTCGCCCGCGGCCCGCTTTTTAAGCGTTTTCGCGGCGGCGGTTCGACGAGGAACCCTGATTGTCACCCTCGACCGCACGACGCTCGGAAGCCATCGGATCGTGTTCAAGAATCTCGCCCTTGAAGACCCAGACCTTCACGCCGCAGATACCATAAGCGGTCTTCGCTTCTGCCGTGCCGTAGTCGATATCGGCGCGAAGCGTATGAAGCGGAACGCGACCTTCACGGTACCATTCCATGCGAGCGATTTCCGCGCCACCCAGACGACCCGAGCAGTTGATACGGATACCTTCGGCTCCAAGACGCATTGCCGACTGAACGGCACGCTTCATGGCGCGACGGAATGCCACACGGCGTTCGAGCTGCTGAGCGATCGATTGAGCGATCAGCGTAGCGTCGATTTCCGGCTTGCGAACTTCAACGATGTTGAGCGACGTATCGGCATTGGTCATCTCGGAAAGCTTCTTGCGGAGCTTTTCGATGTCTGCACCCTTCTTGCCGATGATGATGCCCGGACGAGCCGAATGGATCGTCACGCGGCACTTCTTGTGCGGACGCTCGATTACGATCTTGGAGATCGCAGCCTGCTTCAGTTCCTCGGTGAGGAATTCGCGGATCTTGACATCTTCATGCAGCAGCTTGCCGTACTCACCGGTATTCGCGTACCAACGCGAATCCCAGGTGCGGTTGATGCCGAGACGAAGACCGATCGGATTAATCTTCTGACCCATTATGCGGCCTCCCCTTTTTCCGCGACTTCGCGGACAACAATGGTGAGATGCGAAAACGGCTTCTCGATACGGCTCGCGCGGCCACGGCCACGGACGTGGAAGCGCTTCATGACGATCGACTTACCTACATAGGCTTCGGCGACGATCAGAGAATCGACGTCGAGGTCATGGTTGTTTTCTGCGTTCGCAATTGCGGACTGGAGCGTCTTCTTAACCGTATCGGCGATCCGCTTGCGCGAGAACGTCAGATCGGCAAGAGCCGCATTCACCTTCTTGCCGCGGATCATGCTCGCAACAAGGTTCAGCTTCTGCGGGCTGACGCGCAGCGTACGGGCAACAGCTTGCGCTTCGTTGTCCTTGAGCTGACGGGGAGCTTTAGCCTTGCCCATCGTTACTTCCTCTTCGACTTCTTGTCCGCGCCGTGACCGTAGTAGGTACGTGTAGGCGCGAATTCACCGAACTTGTGTCCGACCATTTCTTCCGAAATCGACACCGGCACATGCTTGTTGCCGTTGTAGACGCCGAAAGTCAGACCGACAAACTGCGGCAGGATGGTGGAGCGACGGCTCCACATCTTGATAACTTCATTACGACCGCCTTCGCGTACCTTCTCAGCCTTCGTGAGAAGATAGCCATCGACGAACGGACCTTTCCAAACTGAACGAGCCACTTCAGACTACCTCTCTTACTTCTTGCGCTGATGGCGCGAACGCATGATGAACTTGTCGGTCGACTTGTTCGAGCGCGTCTTCTTGCCCTTCGTAGGCTTGCCCCACGGAGTGACAGGGTGACGACCACCCGAGGTACGACCTTCACCACCACCATGCGGGTGATCGACCGGGTTCATTGCAACGCCGCGAACGTGCGGACGCTTGCCACGCCACACCGAACGACCGGCCTTACCGTCGTTGATGTTGCCGTGGTCCGGGTTGGACACTGCACCGACCGAAGCGAAGCAGGCACCTGGAACCAGACGCTGTTCACCGGAGTTGAGGCGCAGAATGGCCATGCCCTGATCGCGACCAACCAGCTGAGCGTAGGTGCCAGCCGAACGAGCGATCTGACCGCCCTTGCCAGGCTTCAGTTCGACGTTGTGAACGATCGTACCAACCGGCATGGAAGCGAGCGGCATTGCGTTGCCCGGCTTCACGTCAACGGAGTTGCCTGCAACAACCTTGTCACCAACAGCCAGACGCTGCGGAGCCAAGATGTATGCCAGTTCACCGTCTTCGTAACGGATCAGCGCGATGAACGCGGTGCGGTTCGGATCGTATTCCAGACGTTCGACAGTGCCGACGACGTCAAGCTTGCGACGCTTGAAATCGATGAAACGGTACGTACGCTTGTGACCACCGCCCTGAAAGCGAACAGTGATACGACCGGTGTTGTTACGGCCACCCTTCTTGGACAGACCTTCGGTCAGGGACTTGACCGGCTTGCCCTTGTAGAGTCCCGAACGGTCCACGATGACCAGCTGACGCTGGCCTGGCGTGATCGGATTAAAATGCTTGAGTGCCATTGTCTCTTACTCCATGGCCTCTCAGAGACCGGTCGAAACGTCGATGCTCTGGCCTTCGGCCAAAGTAACGATCGCTTTCTTGACGTCGCTCTGGCGCCCGATAAGGCCGCGGAACCGCTTAACCTTACCCTTGCGCACTGCAGTGTTGACTGCGGTAACCTTGACGCCGAACAGCGCTTCGACTGCAGCCTTGATTTCCGGCTTCGTTGCCTTGCGGGCTACGTTGAAGACAACCTGGTTGTGTTCGGAAACCATGGTGGACTTCTCGGTGATAACCGGGCTGACGATCACGTCGTAATGGCGAAGATCAGTCATTTGAAACGCTCCTCGAGGGCTTCGACAGCCGCCTTGGAAAGAACGAGCTTGCCGCGGC
>Ga0209369_1000712_pt1 | contig 28312 bp, 22 predicted proteins | sample EBPBio142010_DNA_FD_185865 | JGI IMG/M metagenome (GOLD analysis project Ga0209369, IMG submission 185865) | Wastewater treatment Type I Accumulibacter community from EBPR Bioreactor in Madison, WI, USA - Reactor 1_10/4/2010_ DNA (SPAdes)... | ecosystem: Engineered > Bioreactor > EBPR >... | reverse complement strand
ATGTAAACTTAACATTAGGTTGGAACACTTCGCAACAGAACGCAACCTTTAATTCTGCCAATGCAAAAGTAGGACATTTTGTAAACGGAGCCTGGACAGAAGAAAATTCAGGAAGCGTTACAGGAAGCGGACCTTATACGATTTCGGCAACCGGAATTTCCAGTTTTTCACCATTTGGAGTGATTAATTTTGCAGCCTTGGGAACAGTAGATTTTGCAAAATCAGAGCATGCAGTTTATCCAAATCCATTTACAGAAATTTTGAATGTGGATTTAAAAGATTCTGCAACGATTTCCATTTTTGATATGAGTGGAAAACTAGTTTCCATAAATATTTTGAAAAAAGGAAAAAATGAGATTAATAAAGCCGAATTAAGCAATGGCATTTATGTGTATCAGATTAAAAATATAAAAGGAGAAGTCGTTTCTTCAGGGAAAATAATTAAAAAATAATAGTTATGAAAAAATATTTAATTATTGCAGGTTTGTGTTTTACACATTTAGCTTTTTGTCAACTGACTTTAGTAAAACAACTTTCGAACTCCGAAGTCCCGGATTATGACGAGATTTCAGTAACACAGGTTTTCAATAATAAAATGTATTATTTTGGAAATCCGTCTAATCCGCAAGAATGTAAACTGTATGTTACCGATGGTACTGCTACAGGAACTGTACTTCTGAAGGATTTGGGAGCTATCTATACTACAGGTTCAGGAAATTACAGTATTACTGGTGAGTTTAACCAAACTTCAGATCGACTTTTTTTTACACGTTCCCAACATTTGAATCCTTCAACAGGAGGAAATCCTACAGAAATTACTTCGGAATTATGGGCTACAGACGGCACTTCTGCAGGAACGGTTAAGCTCCTTACCAAAACAAATCCTATAGCAGGTTACAGTTATGCATTTCCCATGGTTTTATTTGGAGATTCTTACGGAACACATCCTGAAAATCTCAATTATGTGGGAAACAAATTAGTATTCACTGCTTATGATCCCGACAATGCTACAATTAATTATACGAACCAGATAGCTTGGGTTTCAGATGGAACTGTTGCTGGTACACAACCGCTTTTAACCAATACGGGTGAAAAAATTTACGGAGGTTCCGGAGGTGGAACAAAAATGAACGGCAAATATTATTTTGGAGGAAGAAGCCAGGTTACGGTAAATCTGGGAGGTTTCTTATATGAAACGGACGGAACGCCAAGTGGAACAAAAAAAATAAATCCATCCGCTTCCAACTGGTACGTTGGCTCAACTTTTAGCGAACCTTTAAACGGCAAATTTCTGTTTTGGGCAACAGACAATTTGGGAACGTGGCCACAGTCAAATTACGAAATATGGCAGTCCGACGGAACTGCAGCCGGAACTTCACTTTTTTATGAAACCCTTCCAGGTATGGATTCCAAGAAACCGTATTATGGCAATGCGCTGGATTTCGTAAATGATGGACAGAAATTATATTTTATGCTTCAGCCAGACCCGGCAAACAATAACAGCGAAGAAATTTGGGTTACAGATATTACAGTAAGTAACACAAAAAAAATCAGAGATGCTGCCAATTACTTAACTGAGGAAGTTAGAATCTCTAACGGAAAAATTTATTTTCAAGAATTTACACTTCCATTGGGATCATCATCCCAAAGAAGACTGTCGTATTCTGACGGCACAGTTTCAGGTACTTTCCCGGTGCTCTCTAAAAATACAGATTATCAAAGTATGGAAATTTACAATGGTGCACTTTATTTTAAAGATTACGATCAAATGGTGCCCTATCTTTCTACACAAGTACAGGATAATATGGAACTTTGGCGAAGTGACGGAACCGTTTTAAATACCGGAAGAGTTTTGGATATTTATCCCGGATCGCAAACGGTGTTAACCTATACTATTTCCAACTCCTCAAAACCCCGTGATTTTTTTGTACTGGGTAACAGTTTATATTTTGTGGCAGACAATGCAGGCGGCGTAAAAAATCTATACAAATTTACGGGAGACTATACATTTAATAATTCTGTAAACAACAGCTGGAACAATCCCACAAACTGGAATGCAGGAGCACTTCCGGGAGCCACAGATCCTGTCAATATTCCTTCCGGTTTTCCTGTTACTGTTAATGGAAACGCTTTTGCAGGAAATCTAAATTTAAATTCACCGTTAAATGTCAGCGTGGGAAATATCAATATTGGTGGAAATTTGAATTTAGGTGCAGGCGTAACACTCAATAACAATAACCTGAATCTGATTGGTCAGTCTTCTCAAATTACAAACGGAAATTCCACCAACTACATCGTGACCAACGGAACCGGAACCGTAAATGTAGAAAATTTGAACACGGCAAAAGGAACGGTAAATCTTCCAATAGGAACTGCAACAAATTACAATCCTGTTTCTATTGCAAACAACGGAACTTCGGATACTTTTTCTGTAAAAGTTTCAGATGGAATTTCCAATACAACAAACGGAGCTGTTAATGCAACCTGGGATATTGCAGAAACAACTGCAGGTGGAAGTAATGTAAACTTAACATTAGGTTGGAACACTTCGCAACAGAACGCAACCTTTAATTCTGCCAATGCAAAAGTAGGACATTTTGTAAACGGAGCCTGGACAGAAGAAAATTCAGGAAGCGTTACAGGAAGTGGGCCTTACACGATTTCAGCAACCGGAATTTCAACGTTTTCACCATTTGCAGTGATTAATTTTGCAGCCTTGGGAACAGTAGATTTCAAAAATTCTAAAAATTCGGTTTATCCAAATCCTTTTGTTGATGTTTTAAATATTGAAGTGAAGGAAGATACCACAATCACCATTTTCGATTTAAGTGGAAAATTAATTTCTACAAATCTTCTGAAAAGTGGAAGAAATGAAATAAATAAAGCTGAACTGCAAAGTGGAGTTTATATTTATCAGATTAAAAATACAAAAGGGGAAATGGTTTCTTCCGGTAAAATAATTAAAAAATAAAACGTTATGAAAACATTAAAAAGTATTTTTGCCTTTTTAATTTTGGCATCAACCATTTGTTGTAACACCAATGATCCTATTGTGGATCCTAACATCAATAATGGTGATTTAAAAGTAATATTAATTGATACTGCAAAAATTAACTCCATTAAAACGGACGGAACTTCAGAACAAATTTTAATCAACAGAAAATTCAATACTTCAAGTTATATTTCTGGATTATGTTTTAATAATGAAGGCACAAGAATGATTTATGTAGATGAACAAAATCCAAATTTTACCGGTATTAAATCAACGATTAGATCTGCAAATTTGGATGGCAGTGATGATAAAGAGATTTATCAGGTAATGGACGATATGCAAATAGACATGATAAAGGTTACAGATGATAATAAAATTTTTGCCATACAATCAAATGGGCAGTTGAATAGTATTAAAAACATCACAATGAATTTGGACGGAACAGGAGTTCAGGTTGTTACAGGATATCGGATTTATACAGATCTTACAAAAAACAAAAAATATGCTATTTCCAGAAGTGGTTCGGGAACTAATCCGAATCGTATTTCAATAATAGATTTAACTGGAGATGCTGGAGCTGGTTCTTTATATATGAATGTTGATTTTCCGGATTTTCCTTATGAAGGTTCTTTCAGTAATGATGGAAAATATGCGATTATTCCTTTTAAAGATGGCGCAAATCTTAAATTGAGAGTTGTTGATATGGTTGCAAAAACTTTTACTGATAAAATAATCAAATCAAATTACACAGGAAGCTGGGCCTACCTTTTTGCAAGATTATCCAACGACGGAAAAAAACTGGTTTATACCATTGCAGGAGATACACCAAAATCTGAAACAATTATTTTCAATTTATCGGACAATACCAGCAGCTCCTTTTTAAATAACGATGATAATATATTCGAAGTTTATCCCTATTAAATTTTAAATACGTAAAATGACGTATTTGCAAAATTTTTGTAACTTCATAAACCTGTACATTCTTAATAGAAGTAATGAAGGAGAAGATGAAGTAATTTTTTTCAATTTTTTTATTTTTTTGGAGTGTCCGGATAGTAATTCGGGCACTTCTTTTCTATATATTTGTAAAAACTAAAAAAAGCATGACAATATTAGTAACAGGAGGTCTTGGTTACATTGGATCACATACGGTAGTTGAACTTTTAAACAATGGTTTTAAAGTCGTAATTGTGGATGATCTCTCCAATTCAGAAAAATTTATTCTTGAAAATATTGAAGAAATATCAGGAAAAAAACCAATTTTTTATCCTTTCGATTTAAAGAGAAAAGAATTGCTTTCTCAGGTTTTTAACGCACATCAAATTGAGGGATGTATCAATTTTGCAGCATTTAAAGCGGTGGGTGAAAGCCAAATTATTCCATTGGATTATTATGAAAATAATTTAGGAACTTTAATTAATTTGCTTCAAGAGTTTAAAGAAAGAAATATTTCCAATTTTATTTTCAGTTCAAGTTGTACGGTTTACGGACAAGCTGATACAATGCCAATTGACGAAAATACACCGTTAAAGTTACCGGAATCTTCTTACGGAAAAACCAAACAAATGGGCGAAGAAATTCTGAAGGATTTTGCAACTGCCTATAAAAAGAAAATTTCTTTGTTAAGATATTTTAATCCTATTGGTGCACATCCTTCAGGTAAATTGGGAGAACTTCCTTTAGGAATTCCAAATAATTTGGTTCCATTTGTTACCCAAACTGCCGCAGGAATTCGAGAAAAACTTTCGGTTTGGGGCAATGATTATCCAACTCCGGATGGAACAGCAATTCGCGATTATATTTATGTGGTCGATTTAGCAAAAGCGCACGTTGCGGCGTTAAAAAAACTCATTTCTGAAAATTCGGAAACCGTGATTGATATCTATAATTTAGGAACAGGAAAAGGTTCTTCAGTTTTAGAAATCATTCAAGCTTTTGAAAAAGCAAATCAGGTTGAAGTTCCGTATCAAATTTGTGAAAGAAGGGAAGGTGATATCACCATCGCTTATGCAAATGCTGAAAAAGCTGAAAAAGAACTTCATTGGAAAGCAGAAACCACTTTAGAAGAAGCTTTGAGAACAACTTGGCAATGGCAAAAATATTTGGAAAGCAGAGTTGAAGAGGCAAAAATGTAAAACTGTAAAGTTCTAATAAAAAAAATCAGGAAAAATTTCCTGATTTTTTTCTTTTCAAAAATTTCAAATCTTGAATTTCAAATTTTTATTAATTACATTGGTCCTTGTTCGTCATCACCTTGGTAATTATTGTTATTATCTTTTTTGCGTTTTGGCTGTTCTACTTTTTCACCCTGTTTAAAGCGGTAGGTCAAAGAAATTGAAAATTGTCTAGGTTGCCACTGCATGTATTGATATTGTGTATAACTTGGCGCAATTGTAGTAGATTCACGAGCTCTGGTGTTGAAGATATCTTGGATATTGAATGAAAGTGTCCCGTTTCCTTTCCAAATGGTTCTTGAAGCTCCGAAATTAACAGCATACATTGGCTGTCTATCATCACTGTCGCTTTTTTCACCTCCTCGGAAAAATCCTTGAATTTGGAAAGAAGTGTTTTTGTCTGGTTTAAATGTGTTGGTTAATCTCATTCTAGTAGAAAATCCTTCTCCATTATAACTAAAATCACGATAAGAACCTTCGTTTTTGTAGCCATATAAATCTACACTTGCCATAATTTTCCACCATGCAAAAGGATCGAAAGAGCCATTAATATCTAATCCAAAATTTGCTTCAGAACCAGCATTAATAGGTGTTCTGTACAAAACGGTTGCACCATCTGTATCAACACCTTGATATTGGTAGAAATTTACTTCATCCTGAGATTTTTTGTAATAAATGGTAGGATTGAAAGTTATTTTTTTCTTTGATAAACTATAACCAAATTCAAATGAATTTTCGTAAGTAGGATTTAGATCAGGATTTCCCGTAAATAAACTTCTATTATTTCCATAGGACATAAATGGAATAAGAAACCAAGAACGTGGTCGCTGAACTCTACGAGAATAATTCAACAAAAGCTGATCATTTTCTCCCAATTGATAACTTAAAAATGCACTAGGGAAAAAACCTGTATAATTTTTAGAAACTTTAGAAAGACTTGCGTTTTCTAAACTTTTGAAGCTTACATCAATATTAGTATTCTCAGCTCTTAAACCTAATTGATATCCAAACTTATCAATTTTGCTTTTAAATTGGACGTAGCCTGCTGTAATTTTTTCGTCGTAAAATGTTTCGCTGGTAAATCGTTCTAAAACATCGAATGCTGAACCATCCACACTTTCATCAACAAAATAATTGTAATCGTTATTATTTAAATCAAATCGGGCTCCAGCTTCCAATTTAGAATTTTCTCCCAAAGGAAGTTCATAATCTGCTTTGGCAAGAAAAGTAGTATTTTTTGAATTATTAATTAAATTGTTGATACTATTAGAAATACCACCATTCCCATCCACTGTAGTTTGATTAATTGGTCCAAAACTTTTGCTTTTGTTGGTCTGGAAACTGGTTGCAAAAGTAATTAATTGTCCATTTTCTCCAATTTTTTGGTCAAAGCCTAAATCTGCCTGGAAAGAATTATTTTTTCTTTCACTTTCGCTTACTCTTAAAATGTTTCTTTCAAAAACATTATAAGTTGCTGCAGCGGTATTTGTCGCATTTGGAATAATGTTCACATAACGATCAAAAGTATTAATAGTTTCTGTAGATTCGTTGTCAAAAGTTCGAAACATTACAGAAGCGTTAAGCGTAGATTTTTCAGTAACATCCAAAACTATTCCTGTTGTTACATTGTAGCTGTTGTTTTCACCTTTGTTAATCCCTTGTTGATCCGTAAAAATACTTCCATCATCTGTAGAAGTAAGAGCTTGTTGTTCATTAAACAAATTGGATGGATCTAATAAATAATTGTAAGTGGAGTTATTGGTAGATTTATTTCTGTTATAACCACCACCTCCATTGATGTAGTAAGTTAAACTTCCTTTTCTCCAACTAAGATTTGTATTTAATCTTGTATTGGGTAAATATCCAATGGTTCCTTCAACACTACCATTAAAACCTACTTTTTTGGATTTCTTTAATATGATATTTAAAATTCCGGCAGTTCCACTAGCTTCATATTTCGAAGAAGGATTCGTAATCACTTCAATTCTTTCAATTTGATCAGCAGGGATAGACTTTAAAGCATCAGCGCCATCATCAATTCCCAACATTGAAGAAGGTTTTCCATTAATTAAAAATCTTACATTGGAATTTCCTCTCATAGAAACAGTTCCATCAGTATCCACATTTACAGAAGGGACATTGGTTAAAACATCTTGTAAGTTTCCTCCTTTACTTAAAACATCTTGTGATGGATCGTACACTTTTTTATCCAACTCCACACGATATGGTTTTGTGGATTGCGCGACAATAGTAACTCCCTGAATTTCTTGTGTTTTAAGTGCTGTGGATGAACCTTCACTTTCAATAGATATAGAACCTAAATTTCCTCCGGAAATTTGTTTATTTTGGGTTGATTTTTTGTAATCAATGGCTTCAATGATGATATCATAATTTCCGGGAACCAATTGAATGCTGAAATTTCCTTTTTCATCGGTTAAAGCAGCATCACTATATAATTTGTTGGCTTTATTGCTAAAAGTTACGGAAGCATAAGGAACAGGATTATTTTGTTTATCAACAATAGTTCCTGAAGTACTTACTTTTTCCTGTGCAAAAGCAAATGCTGCGGCAGATAAAACAAAAGTAAGTCCAAGCGATTTTTTAATAAGAATCTGTCTAATTTCGGTCTGAATCATTCAAGTTATTATTTATGCACAAAAGTGAAAATCCTGTGCGGTTTATTATTTATAATATTTTCAAAGAAATTATGAAAATTTTGATTTTTTTTGAAAAAATCATCTAGGCAATTAGACGCAAATTTTAGCCAAATGTTAAACGGATGTTTGTTAAACTTTGTTAAAATTTATTCTGTAACGTTTTTGGAATTCAGCCATTCTTGATAATCGCGAGCGTTCTTAGCATGTTCTTCATCGCTTGCTGTAAATCGATGATAACCAAATTTATCAGGATCCGCAGCCATAAAAATGTAATTATTGTTTTCGGCATTTAAAACGGCATCAACAGAATTTTTATCGGTAATACAAATTGGTCCTGGTGGAATTCCTTTGTTTGCATAAGTGTTATAAGGAGAAGGAAAGGAGAGATGCTTATACAAAACTCTTTTAATGGGCGTGGTGAAATTGCTTTCTTTGTTTATCGCATAAATTACTGTAGGATCACTTTGCAATTTCATTCCTTTTCTATAGCGGTTTAAATACAATCCTGCAATGGTTTTTTGTTCGTCCGGTTTTCCTCCGGATTCTTTGTAAACAATAGATGCCAAAGCATAAATCTGTTCTCTGGAAAGTCCGCTTTCCTTTTCTTTTTGCAGTCTTTCATCATTCCAAAAATTTTGGTAATCTTTTTCAAATTTTTTGAAAAAATCTTCCGGAGTTACCGTCCAAAAAAAGTGATAGGTGTCGATGAAAAAATATTTTTTTAAATCTTCAGCATTTTTATATCCTTTTTCAACGGCTATTTTATTGAAATCTTTTACAAAACGAAGGGAGTCCAATTCGGTCTTTTTGGTTACTTTTCCAATCATTTGATAAACATCACCAAAATCACCAATTCTAAAACTGTTTTCGGTTTGGTTTCCGGCTTTGATCATGTTGACTAAATCTGTGTTGTTGGTTCCGTTTTTTATTCTGTATCGTCCTGGTTTGAAGTATTGATCCATACTTTTGTCTTTGGCCACTTCTACAAAAAACTCTTTATTTTCCAAATAGGGAGAAATGGAATCAACAATAGCATTGAAACTGCTGTGGTGTGGAACCAAAATATAACCTTCTTTTTTTACATTATCACCATAATATTTTTTGAAAAATTTGAAACCGAAATACAAACCCACTGCACAAATCAAAATTCCCAAAACAGAAACCACTGAACAACCTTTTTTCATAATTTATATTGCTATTTTGCCTTTAAAAACTTGTTTTGCCGGACCTTCCAACCAAATATTTTTGAAATTATTACCGTCTTTTTCGGCATATACTTTTAGATTTCCGCCTAGAACTTTAACATCAACGGATTGAAGATTTTTATCCTTTAAAAATGTAAGTGCAGCAGCTGTAACGCCAGTTCCACAACTGAAAGTTTCATCTTCTACACCTCGTTCATACGTTCTTACAAAAATTTTGTTTTCATTTTCCTGTTCAACAAAATTTACGTTTATTCCTTCTGAAACATAATTTGTGGAATTTCGAATTTTATAACCTTCCTGGTACACTTCAAAACTTTCCAAATTTTCGACATATTTTACGTAATGTGGAGAACCGGTATTCAAAACAAAATCATTTCCATCTTTTGAAATGCTATCAACATCAATCATTTTCAGTTTTACAATTCCGTTGATAATTTCTGCTTCGTGAATTCCATCTATGGCATTAAAAATACATTTATTTTCAAAAATATCTAGAAAATGGGCAAAAGCGACGATACATCTTCCCCCATTTCCACACATCGTACTTTCATTTCCGTCGGAATTATAATATACCATTTTGAAATCGGCTTTATCGTCGTTTTCCAATAATATTAAACCATCTCCACCAATTCCGAAACGGCGGTCACAAAGATTTTCAATAATTTCTTTATTTTTTGGGAATTCAAGGTCGCGGTTGTCAAGCATCACAAAATCATTTCCGGTTCCTTGATACTTATAAAATTCTAAATAATTTTTCATAAAATTCGCTGAATATTGGAAAAAATCAGCCAACAAAAATACTGAAAAAAGGGAAGAAGAAGTGTTAAGATTTAATAAATCTGTTATTGATTTGTACTATTATTCAGGCTTTTTTTCCACTCGAAATAACCAATAATAGCCATGATGGTAAAAATTAAATATTGCAAAGAAGTAATACCCAAACCTTTGTAAATCATCATAGGAATACAAATAAAATCCCCAATAATCCAAAAAATCCAATTTTCGATTCGTCTTTTCGCCATAAACCACATTCCCACCAAAAAAATAGCGGTTGTAAAAACATCGAGCCAATTTGCCCAATCCAAATGATGGAAACCTATATTTTCATTTTTTCCGGAAATATGTTGATCTAAAAGCGGTTTGTAATAATAAATCACTAAAACGAAAATTAAACTTAAAAGAAAAAGTAAAATTCCGTAAAACCATTCCTTTTTAGTAGCCCAACTTACTTGAACATGAAGATGATCTTGAGAATTTTTCGACCACAAAACCCAACCATAAATACTCATCACCGTATAATAAATATTGATCATACAATCTCCTAAAAGTCCAAAAACAAAAAGGATATAAACATAAATTGCCGTAGAAATTATTCCTGTAGGATAAACCCAAATATTTTTTTTAACCGAAAAATAAACGCTAAAAATTCCGAAAACCATCGCTACAAATTCCAAAACAATTTGGTGGATTTTGTAAGTCTCATAAGGCTGGATGAAAAGTTCGTAGAAATTCATTGCTCAAAGATAATTATTCATTTCACAAAAATCAGTAAGCAAGATTTTAAAAATATTGATCAAAAAAACACTAAAATGTTTTACTATTTGAAATATTTTTAAAATATGCACGAGTAAAAAATGTTAATAAATGGTAAAATTTTATACTTTTGGGAAACTTTAAAAATATAAATATGTCAAATCTTTGGAAAACCAAACCTTTGCAGCAATTGATGGCAGAAGCCAGCGATGACGAAAAAGGTCTTAAAAGAACCCTTTCTTCAGGCGCTTTAATTGCTTTGGGAATTGGTGCTATTATTGGAGCCGGACTTTTTTCTTTAACCGGAATTGCAGCTGCTGAACATGCAGGTCCTGCAGTTACTTTATCTTTTATTCTTGCTGCGGTTGGTTGTGCTTTTGCCGGACTTTGTTATGCGGAATTCGCTTCAATGATTCCTGTTGCAGGAAGTGCTTATACCTATTCTTACGCAACCATGGGCGAATTTATGGCTTGGATTATTGGTTGGGATTTGGTTTTGGAATATGCTTTAGGCGCCGCGACGGTTGGTGTTTCCTGGTCAAGATATTTTCTGGAACTTTTAAATAAATTTGATATTCATCTTCCGCATGCTTTAATCTGTTCGCCTTGGGAAACTTTGAAATTAGGAGATGGAACTGTTATTGAAGGTGGAATTATCAATCTTCCGGCAATTTTTATCGTTATAATGCTTTCGTTGCTTTTAATTAGAGGAACTAAAGAATCTGCAGGAATGAATAATTTCCTGGTAATTCTGAAAGTTGCAGTTGTTATTATCTTCATCGCTTTAGGATGGAGTTATATGAATCCTGAAAATCATACCCCATTTATTCCTGAAAACCAGGGAACATTTGGTGTTTTTGGATGGAGCGGAATTGCGGCTGGAGCAGCAACGGTTTTCTTTGCTTTTATTGGTTTTGATGCGGTTTCTACCGCAGCACAAGAAGCAAAAAATCCGCAAAAAGGAATGCCTATCGGAATTTTAGGTTCTCTCGTAATTTGTACTATTTTATATGTTCTTTTCTCTTATGTGATGACAGGATTAGAACATTACACTATGTTTAAAAACGATGCAAAACCTGCGGCTACAGCATTTGCAAAAACCCCATACGGATTTTTACAAACCGGTTTAATTGTAGCCATTTTAGCGGGCTATACTTCTGTAATTTTGGTCATGTTAATGGGACAAAGCCGTGTTTTCTATTCGATGAGTAGAGATGGTTTATTGCCGAAATTCTTTAGTGAAGTTCACCCAAAATTCAGAACTCCGTGGAAAACCAATATTTTCTTTTTGTTTTTTGTTAGTTTGTTTGCAGGATTTGTTCCGGTTTCAGATTTAGGACACATGGTTTCTATCGGAACTTTACTAGCTTTTGTTTTGGTGAGTATTGGTGTTTTGGTAATGAGAAAAACACAACCTAATGCGCCAAGATCATTTAGAACTCCTTTGGTTCCATTTGTACCGATAATGGGAATTTTAGTTTGTCTTTTCTTGATGTATTCTTTACCTGGAGAAAGTTGGGTTCGTTTGCTTATTTGGATGGCATTAGGCGTTATTATTTACTTTACTTACGGTAAGAAAAATAGTAAGCTGAACAATAAATAATTTTTTAAATATTTATAATAAAAACCGTTTCATTTTTTGAAACGGTTTTTTTATTTTTAAGGAATATTTATTTCAAATGAAAAATCTCTTAACGATACTTTTATTTATTACTTTTCAAAATTTTTATACCCAAAAACTAGAATTTTCAACTTTATTGGAAGACAGAGTCAGTATTCGAGCGATTGAAATTTGGGATGGAAAGGTTTGGTATGCAGGAACAATGTCTAAATTCGGATACGTAAAGATTAAAAATCCGAAAATAAAATCACAAGTTCAACTTAATAAAATGAATCAAGAATTCAGAGTTATCGCAAGGTTTAAAGAGAACTTTTTTGAAACCGTGAATATTGGTTCTCCTGCAATGTTTTATGGTGTTTCTCCATATTTAAAAGTTAGTGAGCATAACAAAGTGAGCGACAGTACTGTTTTTTTTGATAGCTTTAAAGTTGATGCTGAAAACAATAATGGAATAATGTTAAGTGATCCAAAATCTGATGGAAGTCCGCGTTTTTACTTGACATCAAAACAACGTTTTTTTAAATCATCCAAAATAAATCCCCCAAAATATGAAAAAGGAGAAGCGCATTTCGCTGCAAGTAACTCCAATGTAGCACTATATAAAAATTTCGTTTGGATAGCTTCTGGAGGAACAAAATCAAGAGTTTTCCGATTTACGTGGGATGCTCCAAATGATTGGCAAGTTTTCGAAACCCCTTTTATCCAAGGAAGCTCTTCACAAGGAATTTATTCCATCGATTTTTATAATGAAAAATTCGGAATTGCTGTTGGTGGAGATTACACCAAACAAAGTGAAAACATCAATAATATCGCTACTACAAATGATGGCGGAGAAACCTGGCAAATACAAGCTTCCGGAAAAAATGCAGGTTATATGACGTGTGTGAAAATTCGTCCAAACTTTAAAGGAAAAGAGATTATTGCTGTTGGCGATCAACATATTTCCTATTCTGCAGATTTTGGAAAAACTTGGATCAAAATTTCCGATGAAAAAGGGTTGTACACCGTACAATGGGTCAATAAAAACACCTTAGTTTTTGCCGGAAAAAACAGAATTCTAAAAGCAAATTTTAGAGTTTTATAAATTTCATTTTTTAGAGCGCAAAATCTTCCCTAATTTTGCAGCATGATTTCTTTAATCGACAAATACAATATTCCCGGACCACGTTACACTTCTTATCCTACTGTTCCTTTTTGGGATGATTCTACATTTTCCGCAGAAAAATGGAAAAATTCTGTCATAAAATCTTTTAATGAAAGTAACGATTCTGAAGGAATTTCTATTTATATCCATCTTCCTTTTTGTGAAGCTTTGTGCACTTTTTGTGCGTGCCACAAAAGAATTACAAAACAACATTCCGTGGAAACACCTTACATTGATTCTGTTTTGAAAGAATGGGAGTTATATTTAGATTTATTCAAAAAAAACAGATCGTTGAGCGAAGCCGAAACGCCAAAAATTAAAGAATTGCATTTGGGAGGCGGAACTCCCACATTTTTCTCTCCCGAAAATTTAGAAAAACTCTTAACCGGAATTTTCTCCAAATCCGAAATGGCAGGAAATCCGGAACTTTCTTTTGAAGGTCATCCCAATAATACAACGAAAGAGCATTTACAATCTTTATATGATTTGGGTTTCAGACGTTGCAGTTTTGGGGTTCAGGATTATGATTTTGAAGTTCAAAAAGCCATCAACAGAATTCAGCCATTTGAAAATGTGGAAAAAGTAACGAATTGGGCGCGCGAAATTGGTTATACCAGTATTTCGCACGATTTGGTTTTCGGACTTCCGCATCAAAACTGGGAAAAAATGGAAAAAACCATCCATAAAACGATGGAGCTGAAACCGGATCGTTTAGCGTTTTATTCCTATGCTCATGTTCCGTGGATTAAAGGAGTTGGACAGCGTGGTTTTGATGAAAATGATTTACCAAGCGGAGAAGAGAAAAGAAAACTTTATGAAAACGGAAAAAAACTTTTAGAAGATTTAGGTTATTTGGAAGTGGGGATGGATCATTTTTCTTTGGAACATGATGAGTTATATCAAAGCTTAATCAATGGAAAAATTCACCGGAATTTTATGGGATATTCTTCCAGCAAAACACAGTTGATGGTTGGACTGGGAATGTCCGCCATATCGGATTCCTGGTACGGATTTGCACAAAACGAAAAATCGGTGGAAGATTATCAAAAAAGGGTAGAAGCTGGTGAAATTCCTGTTTTTCGTGGACATATTTTAGATGAAGAAGATCTGAAAATCCGTCAACACATCCTCAATTTAATGTGTCGCTTGGAAACATCTTGGGATGAAGAAAATTTTGTTTCTGAACTTGAAAATTCTTTACCTCAATTACAGGAAATGCAAGAAGACGGTTTGGTAGAAATTTCTGAAAATAAAATAAAAATTACCGAAAAAGGGAGAGCTTACACCAGAAATGTAGCCATGACATTCGATCTCAGAATGCTTCGTAACAAACCGGAAACTAGAATTTTTTCGATGACCATTTAAAATTTTCGGAATATTTTTTTTAGTTTTACTTAAAAATAAAAACTATGAAAAATTTCTTCAAAATTTCAATTTTGGGGCTTTTATTTTGCTTCAATTTTACATTTTCCCAAGGCTTACAGGAATCTTTAGACTGGATCAACTCTAAACGTTTAGAGGCTTTTGATTATAACAGCAAAACTGTTTCTAAAAGTTCAGACAATAAACTCATGGTAACCGATGAAATAATTAGAATTGAAAGTAATGATGGTAAATCTTGGACGTTCATAGGATGGGAAACTATCAATTCTTTAAGAACTAATGATGATGATTTAGGGGAACATGAGTTATATATTGTTTCCAATTATTTGAAAGATGATGTAGCGTTGTACATTAATTTATCTTTTAAAACCAAAGATTTAAGAGATCGTTTTATAAAAGCGGTAAAACATGTCGTTGCACTGAAAGGTGGCGGAAATTGGGTAAACAATAATTATTTAACTCTTGATGAATGTATGGATTGGATGAAATCGAGATCCATTGATTTGTTTGAAAAAACCGGATTTTTGAAATCCAGAATCAATATAAATCAGGATAGAATTAAACTCTATTATCTGGATTCTTCAACGGTTACTGAAATGAACTGGAAAGATATTAAAGACATTAAATCCAAACCTCTTTCAGATCACAAAGGATATGATACCATTGAAATTATAGGACCTACGGATGAAAATGGAAAAATACAATTGTTATACATTTTTATTCAAGATAATATTACTGAAGATTATAAGAAAGCATTGAAATTCATGGCAACACAAAACGGAGCCAATATGGTTAACGAAAGTTTATTTTAAATTTTTAATGATTGTTTATAAATAAAGCCTTGAGAATTTCAGGGCTTTTTTTGTGAATTATAGTTTAAGTCCTTTACAATTTTTTTTAGGGAAAACTTTAATTATGAGAAAAATTAGTTGGTGTATTTCCCTTATTTTCTTTGTTTTTGTAATACTCAAAAACCGTTTTTAGAAAAAGAAAAGGAACCGCCGAAACAATATACGGAATAATACTTTTGTTGTCGAAAGAATCGGCGAAATATTCTTTAATTAAAAAATGTAAACCAGCGCCCAAAATAATGGAAATATGCAAAACGATCATGTTTGCAGAAAATATCTCGTGATCTTCATAAACAATTTGATCCTGAAAAACCTTCACCAACATCAATACCAAAGCAACCAATAAATTTAGATTAAAGGAAACATTCATAAACATCAAAACTTCTGCAAAAATGCTGAAAAGTTTCTCGTTCCGGAAAGAAAACACAAAACCGAACATCACCACAATAAAAACAAAGTAAATTCCCATTAAAAATAAGGATTGTCCCAAAGATTGCAAGGATTTGAAAAAAGGAAATCCTTTTTTTATTTTTGAGAAAACACTTCCAAAAATACTGATTAGTTCTTGCCACCAAAAAAGATAAAGCATGTAAAACACCGATATTTCCTGATTTACCAAAGCAATGACAGAAAAAACTAAAGTCCCAAAAAGATTGAGATTATTGGATAATTGATGCTTCATAGTTTTTAACAAATTTCATCATTTTTTTTTAACCAAAACATACGACAGTTGCCGAATTCAGAAGTTTCTTCAAATTAAAAAATATTAGACAATTGTCGAATGGTTTTCATGGTTTTAAAAACTGATTTTTGACCTAACAATAATTCTAAAAATACAAAAGATGAAAACAAAATTATTATCCGCCATCTTGGCATTAGGAATTTTTTCTAACACAACAGCGCAAACCTTGGGCGATTTCAAACCCGGAAGATCTGGACCAAGTTCTTTAAGCAAACCAAAATTCGATTCCAAAAACATTTATATTGCAGACTTTGCCGTGAATTATCAAGTTTACAGTGAGGAATCGGCAAGTTTTAAAGGCGGGTCTGGAGTGTTCGGAAAAGTGATGGGGAAAGCCAAAGCCTCGCTTGCGGTTGGTTTGGATATTCCCACAGAAACTTTGCAAAAAATTACTGATGATGCTTATGCAAAATTTGTTTCAGATCTTAAAACAAAAGGTTTTAACGTGATGAAGAGAGACGCTGCAAAAGGAACGGCGTTTTACAAAGATTACCAGTATAGTGAAAATCTAACCATCTCGGCATCTTCCAATTTAGAAGGCGCTGCAACCGTACATCCACAAAATGTTGGCTTTTTCTATAACGTAAAAGGTGGCACAACCAATTACACCAAACTTTCTGCAGAATTGAACGACGCTGCCATCGTTCGTGTCGACCTGAATGTCATTTTTGTAGAATCCAGAGGATCCAATAAAAGTGGAATTGGCGCTTCGGTCGTGGCAAAAACCAATCTTGTATTGTCTGATCAAAATACGATCGCTCATTTTATGGTCGGTCGCAACAAAATTGGTGGTTCACCTTTAGCAGAATATCAAGGAATCATTAAAAAAGATTTGGATATTGACGGGGTAATTAAAGAAGAAAAAATCAGTTCCTATGTAGATTCCGATTACGACAATTGGGGAACAAGTACAGCTTTTGGAAGATTGTATTCTGCAAAAAACAAGTCCAAATCCAAAGCAGCCATTGTAAATGCAGATGCTCAGAAATATGAAAATGGTGTAAAACTAGCGATTGATACCTTTTTGAAACATCATGTGAATGAGTTTAAAACTAAGTTTTATTAAGGGAAAACATGCTGTGATTTGATTTCGCTAAAACAAAAACCAATAACCATGAAAAACTTCAACCCAACTTTTTTTTTGTGTGTCATCTTTTGCAACATTCTTTTACATGCACAATTCAGTCCTGTTCAATTTAAATATCAAGATTTTGGGTATCATCAACAACCGGAAAAAGTTGAAATCAAGCGTTATTCGCACGAAAAGGGAAAACCAATTCTTACCGAAACCGAAATCCAAATCTACAATGATGAAGGAAATATAAAAACCATCACAACGATTTTTCACGAAGAAAATGACGGTCAAAAAACCACCACAAAATACACCTATGAAAACGGACTTCCAAAATATGAAGCAACCAAAAACACGGTCTGGAGAAACTTAAACAACACTTCTGTATTTTTTTGGAACGATAAAAAACAAATAGAACAATGGGAAAACTACGCTGATGGACATGAAGAAATTCGAAATTTTTTCTACAACAAATCTGGGAAAATTTATACTGTTGAAGGAACAATTAACGGCGAAAAAATAAAAGAAACCTATTTCGTTAATCATTTTGGAGAAACCTATTTGATTACTGCTGCACATCACATCGCTCCCGGAGAAAGCAATTTCAGTACGCAACTATTTCACAAAGGAAATCCTGTTGCCGAATACATGAACAAAGGAACCCATATTTTCATTCAAGCGGTTTCAGAGGATTCCGATATTAAATTTAGCGCAAAAAATGATGATATAGTTTTACCCGAATTGGAAAAATTTCAACACCATCTATATTCCGACGAATCTACCACCAATGAAATGAATCAAAAACTACTGAAGTGGGGAAGAGACCAAAATAAATTCAAACTCTTTTCGCAAACCTATTTTCAAAGAAACCAATTCGGTGATTTAATGAGCAGTGCAAAAATGGATTTTCCTTTCTCAGGCGATATCTATTTTGAGTTTTATACCATCCATTATGCAGACGGAACTATTTCCCAAAACGATTTCGAAGAAGAAAAAGTTAATTTTTACAAACAGAAAGCCGAAACGATTTTAAAAAAACAATAACCATGAAAACTCAAATCTTCTCATTGATTCTATTCTTCTCTTTTCTATGGATGAATGCAGAAACGCAAACCCGCTATTACAACGGAACAATTACCAAAGACCAAGTGGTAGAAAAGTTAGAAAGGTATTTTGATTTTCTAAAAAGCAAAAATCTAAAACTTCAAAAAAGCAATGTTAAATCCAAGTACGATTTTAAAGTAAGTTTCGATTATCCCATCAATGATAACAGTTCGGTTTTATCTTCAGTTTTGTATAAAATTGATGACGATAAATTAACCATTACCCTCGAAAAATGTGCTTTATTTAGAAAAAAGGAAAAAGATATTTCGATGTTGAGTAAAAATGCGGAGCATATTGGATTAAGGAATATTTACTCTGGACAAGCCTTTACTTATTTCGATATGCCTTTTACTCATATGAATATTGAAAAAAACATTAACCTATCCAAAACCAAAACTCTTTGGTATCAACAAACAAAGCCTGATTATGAATTGAGTATTGCTTACGACCCAAAATCAAAAGGAATTTGTATAAGTGGCGATTGCAACAATGGTTTCGGAAAAATGGATCTGGGAAAAGGAGAAACCTATTACGGCTATTTTTCTCAAGGAAAAATGAATGGCATTGGTTTTATTGGTAGAGCCGACTCTTATTTTCTTTTTTCTGAATTTAAAAACAACCTTTCCAACGGTTTTGTTTTAGAACTGAAATCAGACATCACGTTTATAGGAACTACAACCAAAGGAAAAATCAATGGAAATGGATTTTCTTTAGCAGATGGAAACAAAATGAAAGGTGGTTTTTACAGTGATAATGCTTTGTGGGTAGAACATCCTTTTGCCCAAAATGCCATAACAAAAAAAGGAGGTTGTTACCGAGGCGATTGCAAAAATATGCTCAGTTTGTACAAATATATGAATGGAAGCATTTTTACGGGATTTTTTGCTAGCGAAAAACCCAGTTTAGGAACGATGCTTTATTACACCGGCGACAACTCCTATGGAAACATGAAAAACATGAAAATGAATGGCGTGAATATGTATGAATATAATACCGTAAAAGAAATTTATTTCGGAAATTTTACAGAAAATAAACACGACGGAAACTTTTTAGTCATCAAACAAAAAGAAAATAAAGTCTACGGAATGACTTTCAAAAACGGAACAAAAGTCTCACAAACACAGGGAATCAATTTATAAAACTATAGCGATGAAAAAAGAATGGAACGTCCTGTTATTCGTTTTTTTAATGACGATAATCAATGCTCAAGAAAAACCTTTCCAAGCGTCTTACAAAGATTTTGGATTTAAAAAACAACCCAAAACCGTGACCAAAATTCATTACGAATTCATCGACAAAGTTGCCATCGATCAAGCCAAAGAAATTTGGGAATTCAATGCTGAAGGAAATATCACAAGCTACACGGAAATCAGTTACCTCGATAACAACGAAACCACGCAAAAAACCTACACTTACGAAAATGGTTTATTGATCAAAGAAAGAAAAGAATTGTCCGCCAAAAAACATTTGCAAAGCACCACTACTTACGAATACAACAGCGACAGACAACTTGTAAAAAAAGTCTACAAAACCGATGATGGTCTTGTTGAACGCTATTATTACGATTACAAAAACGGAAAACAAATTCAGCAAAGTAAAGTCGCTTTCAAAGGCGGAATTACAATAAAAGGCGACCATCTCTACAACAAAGAAGGAACGCTTTATCAAATTAATTTTGAGGAAAATACGCACTTAAAAAAAATCTATCGTTGGAAAGAATCCTATCTCAACGGTTTCAAAATTTTTGAGTTGGATGATGATCGAAAAAGTTCTTTCATCTACACCGATGACGAAGGAATTGCAATGCAATACACCGTGAATGGCGATCAATTGTACAGTGATTTGGAAAATTTACAAAAAATTTTAGCAAAAAATGAATTTGACGCAACCGATGAATTTCATGAAATTTTATACGCCAATTTTAAGAATCCCGAACAAATGGTTTTGAATCGTGCTGAAATCCATAAAAGAAACGACAACAGAGACTTAATCGCCACAGCAGAAATCTTCAAATTTGATGGAAGTCCGATTGAAAACATTGGATTTCAGGAAATTATTTATGCCGACGGAAGCAAAAGTGGAACTACCGATTTTGACTTTTTTATTTACAAATCCATGAACAAATTGGTGGAGAAAAAGGAGTGATTTTAATTAATTGAATGCGTTCACACTTTGTCAAAGTTAGTCACGAAACTTCGGGATAACAAAGTTTATTTCAAATTTTTTCACAATAAAAATACATCAACCATATGGAAACCAATATTTTAAAAATCATCATTTTTATCATTTGCTTTTCTTTCGGAAACACAAACCTACAAGCCAATTCTGCGCAACCTGGAGTTTGGAACGCCGGCGGAAAAGTCTTTACCATGATTTTCCCGGAAGATTCTGCCACGTTCAAAAAAGTGCAAATGCAGGAAGAACGCATCTATATGCAATTGTACAAAGGCTATGCTGTGGTAAAAGGTTGGTACAAATTCCGCAATACGACTGATGAAGTTTTGAATTTCAAAATGGGTTATCCCGTCAACGGAATCTACTCCGGAGGCGAAGTTTATCTGAATCAAATTGAATTGGATTCGTTGAGCAGTTTTAAAATTTTCTCAGAAAATCAACCGCTACAAACCATTTTGCAGCCCAATCATTCAGATTTTGGAAACATTACTATTTTCAGTAATAATTGGTATGCTTGGGATATGTATTTTGCCCCGAATCAAACCAAAGAAGTTGAAGTGTATTTTATTGTAGAAACCAATAACGCAGGTGTTTCCAAAGGATACAACCAAGAAAGACACAATGCGTTCATCTATCTTTTGGAGAGCGGAAGTGTTTGGAAAAACCCAATTGAAAAAGGCGACTTTTACATACAATTGATGGATGGATTAACCCAAGAAAATGTCCATGGAATGTCTGATTATTTCAACATGAAATTTAATGAGAATAAACAAATTTTTTGGGGACAGAAAATCAATTTTTCTCCAACGATAAAAGATAATTTGGTCATCACTTATAACGAAAGATCGGAAGATTTTAAGTTTGAAAATATCCTAAAAAAAACGGATGAACTCTATCAAACAATGGAAAAATTTTCGGCAACAAATTTTGAAAAGCTAGAATTTTCAACGTTTGAAACCAAAGATCCGTATGAAACCGAAACCACATTTTGGGGGATTTTCCCCGGATTATTGATGATGCTACCCTTTATTTTTTCCGTTATTTTCGGGATTTTTATCGTTATTTTCATCATAAAGTTTTTCAGAAAAAAAAGAAAACCATAAAATTTTAAAATGTTGTTCACTCTTTTTGTCATGATCATTATTTTCATCGGATTATTTTATTTGATGGTGACATTTTCTGCGAAATTTTTCACCAGAGAAGATGATGAAAATTTAAAATTAATTCAAAGAGAAATTGATCATCAAAAAGAACTTTCAAAAATTCAAAATCAAAAAATAGAGGTATTAAAGGCAAACCAAGATGCTTTAGAAAAAAAACTCGACACTGTTTTTAACCCTCAGAAAATTGAAAATTTAACCACTGAAGAAATCCAAATTTTGGAACGTACGCAACTTCAACTTTTCTATTATATTGGTGGAGAAAGCAAAAATTTATTACAGATGAGCCGTAAATTTTTAACCGAAAATTCTTAAAAAATTCTTAATTTTAGAAAAAAGCCCTGGATGAAATTATTTTTAATCATTTCTATTCTCTTCCACACTTCGATACTTGTTGCCCAAGTACAACCTTCCGTTTCCAAAAAAGACAGTCTGCAAAAACTCATAAAAAAGGCGAAAGGCGATGAAAAAGCGAAATTATTCATCCAATTAAGTCACGAAATGGCGGTGAAAAATGTAGACAGCAGTCTTATTTTTCTGAAACGCTCTTCAGAAGCCGCCGTTTCAAAAGAAATGAAAGGAAAAGTGGATTTCGAAAAAGCCCAATTTTACAGATTTTTAGGAAATCAACAAGAAGAAGCTCTGCATTTAGACCGTGCTTTTCAAAATTTAAATGGGATTAACGATACCATTGTTGCAAAAGTTTTGCATAACAAACATAAACTTTTGGAAGATCAGGGAAAATATAAAGAAGCTTTAAAAACCGGACACCAAGTTCTGAAAATTTATAAAAAATTATCGCTCAAGGATGAGGAACTCAATGCTGTTCTTCAGATTGGATATAGCTACGATAGAATGGGAGAATACCACAAAGCGATTGAATGGTACGAAAAAGGTTTACAAATAAAAGACGCAACCAACAAAGAATATATCGGTCGAAATTACGGATTAATCGGCATTGCATATGACGAAATGAAAGAGTACGACAAAGCCATTTCCTACAATTTAAAAGCGATTGAACATTTCAAAAAGAAAGGAAATTCTGGATATCTTTATACTTGGTATTCAAATCTTGGAAATACATATACCAAAATAAACAAATTGGATCTGGCAGAAAAATATACCCTTTTAGCGCTCGAAGATCAAAGTAAAAAACGGTTTGTAACCATCATTAATCTGGCAAAAATTTATTTAAGAAAAGGGGAATTCAATAAATCTGAAAAAATTTTAAAAAATGTATTAGCAGAATTGGAAAAAACCGACAAACCCAGATTTGAATCGGAAGCATTAGAAGCACTTCACGAATTATACAAAAAGAAAGGCGACTACAAAACCGCTTTGGAATATTTTGAAAAATTCAATAAAAACGAAACAGAACGGATGTCTTTAGAAAAAGCAAAACAAATCAATGAACTCACCGTACAATATGAAACCACCGAAAAACAAAACCAAATTTTTGCGCAACAAGCCAAAATTAAAAATGCAGAGTTACAAGTAAAAAACCGAAATTTCATGATTTTCGGATTGTTGACTTTAACTTTTATTATCGGACTTATCGGCTATTTTATCTATCAAAAACAAAAATTTAAAATCGAAAAACAAAACAAAGAAAACGCCCTGAAACTTGCCCTTTACGAAATTGAAAATCAAAACAAATTGCAGCAACAGCGACTTTCCATTTCTCGGGATTTGCACGATAATATCGGTTCGCAGCTCACTTTTATTATTTCTTCCATCGATACCACCAAACAATTTTTGGGAAATCAGGAAGAAAAACTTAACCACCGTTTATCGAAAATTAATGAATTTACCCGGGAAACCATTTCCGAACTTCGGGATACGATTTGGGCGATGAACAATTCCGAAATCACCATTGAAGATTTGTACGGAAGAATTTTGAATTTCATTAATAACGCCGGAAACGCCTCCGGAAAAATAAAATTTACCTTCCAAAACAAAATCAATGACCGGGAAATAATACTGAACTCCAAAACCGGGATGAACGTGTATCGAATTTTACAGGAATCGGTAAATAACGCCATCAAACATTCCGATGCCAAAATCATTAAAACCATTTTGTCGGAAAACAATAAAGAATTTATTTTAGAAATTAAAGACAACGGAAAAGGATTTAAAACCGATGAAAATTTTGAAGGAAACGGACTGGTTTCCATGGGGAAAAGAGCCGAAGATTTGGGTGGAAGTTTCTCCATAAATTCCACCGAAAAAGGAACGCTTGTACAACTAAAAATACCTAAAAATGAGTTCCAAAATTAATATTGCCATTGTGGACGACAACCGTTTTCTCACCAAAGCCATTGTCGATAAATTATCTTTTTACGACGATATTTTAGTCAAAATTACAGCAGAAAACGGAAATGAAATTCTGAAAAAATTAGAAGATGAAAAATACGTACAGTTAATTTTGATGGACATTGAAATGCCCAAAAAAAACGGAATTGAAGCCACGCTGGAAATCAAATCAAAATATCCGCATATCAAAATTATTATGTTAACGGTTTTTGATAACGACGAAAATATTTTTAATGCCATTAAAGCCGGAGCTGATGGTTATTTGTTGAAAGATATCGAACCTCAAAAACTCTACAACGGAATTCTCGAAACTTTAAACGGAGGTGCCGCAATGAATCCAACAATTGCTTTAAAAACTTTGAAATTTTTAAGAAATCCACAAAAATTTGAAACCCATTCTGAAGAAAATATCCATTTAACAGAACGGGAAATTGACGTGCTGGAACAGATTTGCAAAGGATTGAGTTATACAGCCATTGCAGAAAATCTTTTCGTTTCACCATCAACGGTGAGAAAACACACCGAAAATATTTATCAAAAACTTCAGGTACATTCCAAATTGGAAGCGATAGAAAAGGCAAAAAATAACCGATTGATTTAAAAAGCAAATTAATTAAAAAATCATTTCGTTAAAAAATTCTTAATTCCTATCAAAAACATTATATTTGCCGACTAAAATTTAAGTTGTATTAAAATGCAAGGAAAAGGACTTATTACCATTATTGCTATTGTACTGGGGTTAATTTGTATCAACGAATTATTACCAACCTGGTATGTTAACAAAAAAGAAAAGGAAATTGCTGCTGCAAGAGGCAATGAAAAAGAAATTGCCCGTATCAAAAAAGATACATTAAATCTGGGTTTCACGAAACTTTACTACACCAAAGCAAAGGAAAAAGAAATGAAACTTGGTTTGGACTTAAAAGGAGGGATTAATCTTCTTTTGGAAATCAACCAAAGAGATTTGGTAAATAATTTAACCAATTATTCTACCAATCCTACGCTTGTAGAAGCTTTGGACAGAACCGATGAAGCGCAGAAAAATTCAACAAAAAGCTATATTGAAAACTTTTTTGTTCAGTTTGCTGCTGTAAATCAGGAAAAAGGAACTAACCTTAAACTTGCAGATCCGGATGTTTTTGGAAATACCAACCTTTCTGAAATTAAATACAACAGTACGGATGAACAGGTAAAAGACATTGTAAGAAAAAGAATTGAACTTTCTACAGGAACTGCTTTTGAAGTAATCAGAACCCGTATTGATAAAATGGGTGTTACCCAACCTAACGTTCAAAGAGTTCCCGGAACCGGAAGAATTGCGGTGGAAATGCCAGGTGTAAAAGACATCGATAAAGTAAAGAAAATGCTTCAAACTTCTGCAAAACTTCAGTTTTGGGAAGTACAGCAGATTCAGGAAGTTTATCCTTATTTCCAAACTTTAGGAACATTGGTTTCTGCAAAAGCAGATTCAATGGGTGTTGCAAAAAACACCAATTTTGAAAAATTAATTCAAGTTCAAAGTTTAAAAATTCCAAGTAGTGTTGCCAATGTAAAATTATCAGACACTGCTGTGGTAAATAAAATTTTGAATAGTGATATTGCTAAAAAAGCTCGTCCAATAAATTTAAAATATACAAAATTCATGTGGGGCTACAAACCGGAATCTAATGATCCTGATAATTTGGCTTTGTATGCTATTCTTGGAAATATGACCCAAAAAGCACCTGTAGATGGAGCTGTAGAAACGGCAAATATTTCTTATGACCAATTGGGAAGAGTAGAAGTGGATATGCAAATGGACGCTTCTGGTTCCAGAGATTGGAAAATAATGACAGAGAAAAACGTTGGAGAACCTGTGGCTGTAACTTTGGATGATATTGTTTATTCTGCTCCAAATGTTAACGAAACCATTCCAAACGGAAGAACAAGAATTTCTGGAAATTTCACCCAAGCTGAAGCTCAGGAATTGGTAGATGTTTTAGGAGCCGGAAAATTGCCTGCAAGTGCAAAATTGGTTCAGCATGATGTTGTTGGTCCATCTTTAGGTCAGGAATCTATTAATGCAGGTTTCTTATCATTCCTTATTGCATTTGTTTTAATTATTGCATACATCATTTTCTATTATGGTGGAGCCGGAGTTTATGCGGTAATTGCCATGGTGATCAACCTTTTCTATATTTTCGGAATTATGGATTCCGTGGATGCAACACTTACACTTCCCGGTATTGCCGGTATTGTGTTATCGATGGCTATGGCTGTTGATACCAACGTAATTATTTACGAAAGAACAAAAGAAGAGTTATTTGCCGGAAAAAGCATCAAACAAGCTTATACGGATGGTTTTAAACACGCACTTTCTGCAATTGTGGATGGTCACTTAACCACAATTTTAACGGCTGTTGTACTTTACTTTTTCGGAACTGGACCTATTAAAGGTTTCGCAATTACGTTAATTATCGGTATTTTGATGACTTTCTTTACTTCAGTTCTTTTGTCAAGAGTAATGATTTTTGCGAGACTGAACAAAGGAAAAGGTCTTTCAGTATGGACTCCTCCAACAAAAAATCTTTTCAGAAATGTTTGGATTGATTTTATTGGAAAAAGAAAATATGCCTACATCGTTTCTGCTATTCTTACCGTTGCCAGTTTAATTTCCATTTTTGCAAACGGATTTAAGTACGGTGTCGATTTCGAAGGAGGAAGAAACTATGTGGTAAGATTTGAACAAAATGTTGATGCTGCCAAAGTTGAAAGTTCAATAGCTCCACTTTTCAAAACTGCTGATGGAAAACATGAATCGGTAGATATTAAAACTTATGGAAACGAAAATCAGTTGAAAATTACAACCGATTTTAAAATTGATGACGAATCTTTAGCAGCAGATCAGGAAATTGAATCTAAATTATTCCAAGGTTTGAAACCATACCTTCCTTCTGGAGCTACGATTGAAAGTTTCAAATCTTCAAACAACGGAGATTACGGGATTGTTTCTTCAACGAAAGTTGGACCAACCGTTGCAGATGATATTAAAACTGGAGGAACATTTGCATTAATTGCTGCATTAGCCGGAATTTTCATTTATATTTTATTCCGTTTCAACAAATGGCAATTCTCTTTAGGAGCAGTTTTAGCTTTAGCGCACGATGCAATTATCATTTTGGGAGCTTACTCTTTATTGCACAAAGTAATGCCTTTCAACATGGAAATTAATCAGGATTTCATCGCGGCAGTTCTTACCGTTTTAGGATATTCCATTAATGATACCGTAATTGTATTCGACAGAATTCGTGAATATCTTCGTGAAAGAAAATCCATTACTTTGGCAGGACTTTTTGATGATGCTATTTCCAGTACATTAGGGAGAACTTTCAACACTTCATTTACCACCATTTTGGTAATTACAGCCATCTTTATTTTTGGTGGAGAAAACTTGAGAGGATTCATGTTTGCATTACTTTTGGGTATTGCTTTCGGTACGTATTCGTCCATTTTCGTAGCTTCTGCTGTTGCTTATGACTTGTTGAAGAAAAAAGGAGATAAAGGCGATAAACCTTTAGCTTATTCTTCCGACAAAAAATAAATACAAATGTCCTTATAAAAGAAAGCCATCCATTTTTGGGTGGCTTTTTTGCTATTGTATAAAAATTAGAATGATAAATATTAAATATTTGTTAAAAATTATTGTTTTAACTAATTATTTTAAAAATTGGAATCGTTTTTGTGTAGAATCTTAACAGTTTAACTTCATAGCAAAAAACAAATTTTAATTTCATTCAGAATCCGGCTTTTTTATAATGTCGGATTTTTTTATTGTTAAAAATCTGATAATCACTTGTGTATATGAAATAAAAATCGTAAAATTTGTAAGATCTAATTCTTAATTTTAAAACAATGTAATGAAAACTACGCATGTTATCGGTTTATTCCGTGGGAAAGAAAAACCTGCAAAAATTACCAACAGTTTAAGAATTGCAGGATTTTCAGCTTCAGACATTGTAACATAACCTGAGTTCGGGATAAGAAATGAAATAAAATTTGCAATAAAAAGTAATAATTCGTATATTTAAGTTTCTGAAATTCAAATATTTAACGAATTATTACTTATGATTTTGAAAGACCAAATTACAACTATTTTTGTACAGATTGATGATTTTTGTAAAGAATTTGATTTGCAAATCAAAAATTT
>Ga0209369_1000707_pt1 | contig 28674 bp, 24 predicted proteins | sample EBPBio142010_DNA_FD_185865 | JGI IMG/M metagenome (GOLD analysis project Ga0209369, IMG submission 185865) | Wastewater treatment Type I Accumulibacter community from EBPR Bioreactor in Madison, WI, USA - Reactor 1_10/4/2010_ DNA (SPAdes)... | ecosystem: Engineered > Bioreactor > EBPR >... | reverse complement strand
TCTCGCCCTGGCGCGACGCCGATCCCGAAACCTATCCGACCGGCGCGCCCTATGTGATCCGCATGAAGGCGCCCCGCAGCGGCGAAACCGTGATCCGCGACCAGGTGCAAGGTGACGTGACCATCCGCAACGAGACGCTGGACGACATGATCGTCCTGCGCTCGGACGGCACGCCGACCTATATGCTGGCCGTCGTGGTCGACGATCACGACATGGGCGTAACCCATGTGATCCGCGGCGACGACCACCTGAACAACGCCGCCCGCCAGCAGATGGTCTATGACGCGATGGGCTGGACCGTGCCGGTCTGGGCCCATATCCCGCTGATCCACGGGCCGGATGGCAAGAAACTGTCGAAACGCCATGGCGCGACCGGGCTCGAGGAATACCAGGCCATGGGCTACCCGGCGGCAGGCATGCGCAATTACCTGACGCGCCTCGGCTGGGCCAGCGGCGATATGGAGATCTTCTCGACCGAAGAGGCCAAGGCCGCCTTCTCGCTCGACGGCATCGGCCGGGCGCCGGCGCGGCTGGATTTCAAGAAACTGGAAAACACTTGCGGCCATCATATCGCGATGATGAACGATGCTGCACTGCTGCAAGAACTGGAAGCCTTCTTGGCAGAAACCGGTCAGCCCACGCTGACCGACCTGCAGCGTGCGCGAATGTCCACCGCGATGGAGGCGCTCAAGGAACGCGCGAAGACTTTCCCGGAACTGCTTGAAAAAGCGCGCTTTGCCTTGGTTGACCGCCCCGTCTCGCGCGATGAGAAGGCCGAGGCGTCGCTGGATACGGTATCCCGTGGTATACTGTTTTCCTTGACGCCGCGCCTGCAAAATGTTCACTGGACGAAAGAGTCGCTAGAACCCATTCTGACTGGAATCGCGGCTGAGAACGGCATCGGATTCGGCAAGCTTGCAGCCCCGCTGCGCGCCGCCCTTGCCGGTCGCAGCGTGACGCCATCGGTTTATGACATGATGCTTGCCATCGGTCGGGACGAAACGATTGCACGGCTGACGGACGCCGCCGCCCAATAGCGCGCGTCCCCTCTGCCTTGCGCCTGCCCCTGCTCAGGGGCGCGATATTTGGCCACCGGCCGGAGGCCGCGCTGCCGCGCGCGACCGGCCCAGAACGGGGAACTTGCCTATGTCAAACCGCAAAGCCACACTGACGCTTGACGGGAAAAGCTTCGACCTGCCAGTGATGTCGCCGACGGCGGGGCCGGATGTGCTCGACATCCGCAAGCTCTACGGTCAGGCCGATGTCTTCACCTATGACCCGGGCTTCACCTCGACTGCCTCTTGCGAGTCGACCATCACCTATATCGACGGCGATGTGGGCGAGCTTCTGTATCGCGGCTATCCGATCGAACAGCTTGCCGAAAAGTCCAGCTATCTGGAATGCTGCTACCTGCTGCTTTACGGCGAACTGCCGACGCATGACCAACTGGCCGATTTCTCGGATCGCGTGACCAAGCACACGATGGTGCATGAGCAGATGCACTATTTCTTCCGTGGCTTCCGCCGCGACGCGCATCCGATGGCGACGATGGTGGGCGTGGTCGGCGCCATGGCGGCCTTCTACCACGACTCGACCGACATCACCGATCCCTGGCAGCGCGAAGTGGCGGCGATCCGCATGATCGCAAAACTGCCGACCATCGCCGCGATGGCCTATAAATATTCGATAGGCCAGCCCTTCGTTTATCCGAAGAACAGCCTGTCCTATGCCGGCAATTTCCTGAACATGTGCTTCGCCGTCCCGGCCGAGGATTACGTGGTCTCGCCGGTGCTGGAAAAGGCGATGGACCGCATCATGATGCTGCATGCGGATCATGAGCAGAACGCCTCGACCTCGACCGTGCGTCTGGCCGGCTCTTCGGGCGCCAATCCCTTTGCCTGCATCGCCGCCGGCATCGCCTGTCTCTGGGGCCCAGCCCATGGCGGCGCCAACCAGGCTTGCCTTGAGATGCTGCGCGAAATCGGCACGGTCGACCGCATCCCGGAATTCATCGAGAAAGCCAAGGACAAGAATTCCGGCTTCCGTCTGATGGGCTTTGGCCACCGGGTCTACAAGAACTTCGACCCGCGCGCCAAGGTGATGAAAGAATCCGCCGACGAGGTGCTGGAGCTGCTGGGGGCCCACAACAACCCCCTACTGCAAGTCGCCAAGGAGCTGGAGCGGATCGCTCTGTCGGATGAATACTTCATCTCGAAAAAGCTTTACCCGAATGTCGATTTCTATTCGGGCATCATTCTTGAGGCGATGGGCTTCCCCACCTCGATGTTCACCCCGATCTTCGCGATTTCGCGCACGGTGGGCTGGATCTCGCAGTGGAAGGAAATGATCGCCGATCCGGCGCTCAAGATCGGCCGTCCGCGCCAGCTTTATGTCGGCGCGGCCAAGCGCGACTATGTCGATCTGCGCCACCGCTGAGGCCTGGCCATCGCGATGTCTTGAAGGGCGGCCCCGGGGCCGCCCTTTTCATTTGGCTTGCCCTGCCCCGGACGATGGCGCAATCAGGGGCCGGACAGGTGCAGGAGCAGGCCATGGCCGAAGGCAAGGGGCGCATCCTCGCGCTGGATCTGGCGCGGACCCTGGCGCTGCTGGGCATGGTGACCTTCCATTTCACCTATGACCTCGACCTGTTCGGCTGGGTGCCGCCCTACACCTCGGTCACCGGCTGGTTCTGGTATCACGCGCGGCTGACCGCCGGGTCCTTCATCTTCCTGGCCGGTGTCTCGCTTTGGCTGTCCCATGGCGCGGGCATCCGCTGGCCCGCGTTCTGGCGCCGCCTGGGCAAGATCGTCGCAGCTTCCCTGCTGGTCACCGGAGCCACGGCGCTGGCCATGCCCGGCACACCGGTCTTCTACGGCATCCTGCAGTCCATTGCCGTCTCCAGCCTCTTTGGCCTTGCCTTCCTGCGCCTGCCCGCATGGGTCACGCTGGCGGCGGCGGCGGCGATCTTCGCCCTGCCCTATCTCTTCAGCCATCCCGCCTTTGGCGGCTGGCTGGTCTGGACCGGGCTTGCCGATTACCGCCCCATCACCCCGGATTTCGAACCCTTCTTCCCCTGGGCCGCGCCCTTCCTTGCGGGCATCGCGACCGGCCGGATCTTCACCCATCTGGGCCTGTGGGAGAAGTTGCGCCACTGGCCTGTCGAGACGCCGCTGCTGCGCCGCCTCGCCTGGCCCGGCCAGCACACGCTGGCGATCTATCTGATCCACCAGCCGGTGCTGATCGGACTGGTCTTCGCGGCAACCTGGCTGTCCTATCGGCTCTGACCGTCCAGCGTGGCGATGCGGCCATAAAGTTCCACCCGGCGGTCGCGGAACAGGCCCCAGCTTGCCCGCAGCGCCGCGATGGCATCAAGATCGACCGTCGCCACCAGCACCTCCTCCTCCACACGCCCGGCCTTTGCCAGCACCGCCCCGGTCTGGTCGGCGATGAAGCTGGAACCGTAGAAGTTCACCTCGGTCCCGCCGGGGGCTTGCTCGCGCCCGATCCGGTTCGAGGCGACGACCGGCAGGATATTCGCCGCCGCATGGCCGCGCATCACCATTTCCCAATGACTGGCGCTGTCATAGCCGGGGCTGGGCGGTTCCGATCCGATCGCGGTGGGATAGAGAAGCGCCTCGGCCCCCATCAGCGCCATCGACCGCGCCGCCTCGGGGAACCATTGATCCCAGCAGATCGCCACGCCGATGCGGCCAAAGGCGGTGTCCCAGACCTTGAAGCCGGTATCACCGGGCGAGAAATAGTACTTCTCCTCATAGCCCGGCCCCTGCGGGATATGGCTTTTGCGATAGACGCCCAGATCGCGCCCATCGGCATCGATCATCGCGAGGCTGTTGAAATGCGCCTGCCCCGCGCGTTCGAAGAAGGAACAGGGCAGCACCACACCCAGCTCTTTCGCCAGCGCCTGAAAGCGCGCGATCAGCGGGTGGCCCGCAGCGGGGCGGGCAAGGGCGAAATACTCTGCCCGCTCCTCGATGCAGAAATAGGGCGCCTCGAACAGTTCCTGCACCAGGATGACCTGCGCGCCCTTTGCGGCGGCGGCGCGGATCACCCGTTCGGCGGCATCGGCATTGGCGGGAAGATCCCAGGAACAGGCGAATTGGGTGGCGGCGAAGGTGACAGGGCGCATTTGTGGGACCGGATCTCTGGTTGAACCCCCGGGGGCTCTCCGCCCCCCGGACTCCCCGAGAGTATTTGAGCCGCGATGCAGGGGGAAGAGCGGATGCCCGCTATTCCGCCGGGCGGCCTGCGGCAAGGGCGGCCGGCCAGCGGCGGCGGGCGCGCTGCGGCACGCTTTCATGCAGCCGTTCCGAACGGTCAAGGCCGATCCGGCGGCGGCGGCGATAGAGGAACCACTTGCCGAAGCTCATCCAGGTGCCGACCATCGGCGCCGCCGGATCGCAGGGATAGCGGGCGCGCCAGTCGGGCGGCAGCGCAAGTCCGCAGCTCTCCGCCCGGTCGAGCATCCAGGTCAGCGGGATATTCGCCAGGGGCCGCGCCGGATCGAAGCTGCCGATCTGGCCGCCGATATCGCCATGCGCGCCCCGGAACCAGACCTGCTCGACATTGCCCTCCCATCCCGGCGGGCAATCCCACAACACGGGCGCGAAGGCGACCCGTGTCTCATCCAGCGCCAGCGCGTGGAACCCATGCCGGATCGAGGCGCCAAGCTGGTGGTTGTGAAAGGCGTTGCGCTTGTCGGTGAAGATCCACAGCAGCGGCAGGCGGATGCCCAGGGCCTTGACCGTATCCCAGACCCCCACCATCTCGATCGGTGCTTCGGCATGGCAGTTCAGCCGCGCGAAATCCCGCGCGGCGGCGCTGTCAGGGTTCTGGCGGTAATGGCGGTAGACCAGGCGGACATTGCGCTCCAGCGCGGCCGTATGGTGCAGAAGACCCACGCGGTCGATCACCCCGGCAAGGCTGCGCACCGCGAAGGCACCGCGCGAATAGCCGAGCAGAAAGATGCGGTCACCATCGCGGTAGTGGCTGGCCAGATGGCCATAGGCCCGCATGATCAGGCGGTTGATACCGCGGCCCTGCACGATATCCATGCCGCGTCGCCAGCCCTGCCATTGCAGCCCCGGCTGGTAATACAGGGTCCGGTGCACCTTCGGCCCGCCTTCGGCCAGCAGGCGGTAGGTCAGACCGGCATTGGATTCCTGCCCCGGCTCAAGCGACGACATCGTGCCGTCGAGGATGATCACATGATCGACCCGCCCGCGCACCCGCCCCGGTTCCGGCGCCGCCGCAGGCTCGGTCTCGGCGACCGGGCGGCGGCGGAACCAGCTCCGAAAGCGGTCAAGCAGCACTCTTGGCCTCTTCGATCATCTGCCACAGGCGCAAGGGCGTGAAGGGCATGTCGACACGAGCGACGCCCAGGGGTGCCAGCGCATCGCGCACCGCGTTCGAAATCGCGGCCAAGGCGCCCACCGTCCCCGCCTCGCCGCAGCCCTTCATGCCCAGCGGGTTGGTGGCGGTGATCGTCGGCAGGGTCGAGAAATCCATGCCCGGCACCTGATCGGCGCGCGGCATCCCGTAATCCATGAAACTGCCGGTCAGGACCTGCCCGGTCGCGTCATAGCGGAACTCCTCGGTCACCGCCTGGCCGAAGCCCTGGGCAAGACCGCCCTGAACCTGGCCCTGCACCAGATTTGGCGCGATCAGCGTGCCAAAATCATCGACCACCGTGTAACGGTCCAGAGTCAAGGCCCCGGTCTCGGGGTCGATTTCGACCTCGCAAAGATGGACGCCATTGGGGAAGGACCGCCCCTCCAGCGTGATGGTGGCGCTTTGATCGCAAAGATCGGCACGGCCCCTGTCGCGCGCCAGCGCCGCCGCCTCGGCAAAACCCGCCTTGCGGTTGGTGCCGGGGGCGGCAAATTCGCCTTCGGCATAATCGACGCGGTCCGCCCCCCATTCCCCCGCCAGAAAGGCGCGGAACCCCTCGACCATCTGCACGATCGTCTTGCGCGCCGCCGTGCCCTGCACGGTGACCGAGCGCGATCCGCCGGTGCCGCCACCCTTGGGGATGGCGTCGCTGTCGCCCTCGACCACGCGCACCAGATCGACCGGCAGGCCCGTCGCGGCGGCAACCATGCGGGCATAGACCGATTCATGGCCCTGCCCGTTCGACTGCGTGCCGACATAGATCGTCGCCCCGCCATCTGCATCCAACGTGACGCGCGCGGTTTCCTCGGGCGAGCCGAGAATGGCCTCGATATACTGGCAGGTGCCCAGGCCACGGATCAGGCCGCGGGCTTCGCTGGCCGCCCTGCGCGCGGCAAGACCCGGCAGATCGGCGCGGGCCCGCGCGGCATCCAGAACGCCGGTGAAGTCGCCCACGTCGATCACTTCGCCCACCAGCGTCTTGGCCGGGAAGGTCTTCACATGGTTCAGGGCCCGCAGCGTGAAGGGATCGGTGCCCAATTGCCGCGCCGCCTCATCGACCAGGCGCTCGATCGTCATGATCGCCTCAGGCCGGCCCGCGCCGCGATAGGCATCGACCGGCGCGGTGTTGGTATAGACCCCGACCGCGTGCAGATGCGCCTTGGGAATGTCATAGACCCCGCACAGCACCTTGGCGAACAGCTCCGACTGAATCTCCTGCCCGAACTGGGAATTATAGGCGCCCAGATTGGACACGAGGTTAACGCGGTAGCCCGTCATGCGGTGGGCCGCATCAAAGCCCATTTCCACCCGCGCCACCAGATCGCGTCCGCCATTGTCGGTCAGCATCGCCTCGGTCCGGGTCGCGGCCCAGGCCACCGGCCGACCCAGCATCCGCGCCGCCTGCGCGATCACCACATATTCCGGATAGCACATCGACTTCATCCCGAAGCCGCCGCCCACATCCGGCGTCGTCACCCGCACGTCGGCCTTTTTCAGCCCCAGCATCCGGGCGAGTTCTGCTTTCTGGAACCACACCCCCTGCCCCGAGACGCAAAGATGCAGCCGCCTGCCATCCCAGTCCGCCCAGGCGGCCCGCGGCTCCATCGAGGCGGCAGTGACGCGGTTGTGCAGCACCTCCATCGCCACCACCCGGTGGCTGGCCGCCAGCGCCGCCGCCGTGCCCGCCGCATCGCCGGCGTCATAGGTGAAGGCCAGGTTGTCGGCGGCGCCGGGATGGATCGGCGCCAGACCCGGCTCCAAAGCCAGAACGGGGTCCAACTCGTCGATCCCGACCGCAATCGCCTCGGCCGCATCCATGGCCCGTTCGGGGCTATCCGCGATCACGCAGGCCAGCGCCTCGCCGACATGGCGGACATGGCCCTCGGCCAGGACCGGCCGCGCCGGGGTGGCACCGCCCTTCACCACCATGGCCCACATCTCCGGCGTCACGCCCGAAGCGCGCAGATCCGCCGCCGTCAGCACCGCCGCCACGCCGGGCATCCCGCGCGCCTCGGTCGCATCCGGCGCCGTGATCGCGCCATGGGCCCGGTCCGAGCGCAGGAAATGCGCGACCAGCGCCCCTTCCGGCACGATATCGCTGACATAGCGCCCCTTGCCGGTCAGGAACCGCAGATCCTCGCGCCGGGTCAGGTTCTGCGCCTGCCCGAACTTCATCTCGGCCGTCATCCGCAATCCTCGTGTCAGGTCGCCCGAATGGTTACGCCCCCGGCCGGGTTTGTCCAGCCGGGGGCGCAAGCGCGGCAGCGCCCGTCACGGGTTTGCGAAACGATCAGACCTTGAGGCTGAGAACCGTGGCCATCTGAAGATCACCAAAGCCGTTGAAGCGGCTGTTGGTGACCACCGAATAGCTGCCCATCCCGTGCCAGATCATGTAATCGCCCTCGGCAATGTCCGACGGCAGCGGCAATTCGCCCGGCAGCCGGTCGACCGAGTCGCAGGTCGGCCCGAACACGATGCGGTTCTGCGGCTTGCCGCTGCGCAGGGTGCCCTCCGGCGAAACGACCTGGAAGCGGTCGATGATCCCGATCAGCGGCATCTCGATCAGCGTGCCGTAGACGCCGTCATTCAGGAAGACATGCTGGCCATCGCGCACCGCCTTGACGCGCGCGGCCAGCGTGAAGGCATCGCCGCACAGGGCCCGGCCCGGTTCGCAGACCAGAAGCGGACGGTTGTCGCCGAAAGCCTCGGTCGCGACACGGTCGATCAGGCGGAACGTGTCTTCCAGCGCCGGCACGACCGCCTGAAGCCGATGGTTCGGGAAGCCGCCGCCCACGTTCAGCCGCGCGATGGTCACGCCCGCCTCGGCGGCGATCTCGGCCGCGGCGCGGATATAGGCCTCCCAGGCATGGGGATCGGTGCATTGTGTGCCCGGATGGAAGGTCAGCGAGGGGATGAAGCCCGCCTCGGCCACGACTTTCAGCAGGTCGTCCGCCAGATCGGCCGTCGCGCCGAACTTGGCGCCGAAATTATAGGCCGCGCCCGCCACCGGCAGCTTGAAGCGCACCGAGATTTCCGTGCCCTCGGCGGGGACCAGCTCGATCAGCTTGTCCAGCTCGCTGCGCGAATCGACCGAATAGCTTTTCACGCCCCGCGCCACCGCATGTTCGATCTCGAACCGCGCCCGCACCGGGTTGTTGTAATGGATCGCCGCATCGGGGGCGAGACGGCGGATCAGGTCGATCTCGAAGGGCGAGGCGCAGTCATAGCCGCGCACGCCCGCCGCTGCGAGGTTTTCCACCATCTCTTCGCCCGGGTTCGACTTGACCGCATAGGTCACCATGCCCGGGAATCCGTCGATGAAACGGCGCGCCGCCGCCTGCACCGCCGAAGGCGCGAAGAACAGAACCGGGTTTTCCGGTTGCTGCATCCGCAGGAATTCGGTCGGATTGGTCCAGATCGTCTTTGAGAGTCCCATCAGCTTTGTCCTTTCAGCCAATGAAGACGCTTCGCCCTTCCCTGGCAGTGGGCCGGGCACCAGCGTGGTTTCAAGTGAACCAGGCCAGGTGCGTATGAGCCGCCCTTTTCCTGCAGGTAGGATGCGCGATATGTGTGACATCTTCACCGATTAAAACTATATAAATGCCGCGAAACATCGTCATAATGACGAAAAACCCGATCAAACTGCAAGGTGGCCGCCATGGATGAACTCGACCGCTCAATCGTCGGCCTGCTTTCGGCGGATGCCCGCATGTCGGTGGCCACCCTGTCGCGGCGGCTCAAGGTGGCGCGTTCGACGATTCAGGCCCGGCTGGAACGGCTTGAGACCAATGGCGTCATCGCGGGCTATACGCTGAAGCTGGGCGAAGGCGCGCGCGAAGGCCGGCTGCGCGCCAGCGTTCTTCTGTCGATCGAACCCCGCGCCCAGGCCGCGATCCTGACCCGCCTCAAGGCCGTCGCCGAGATCGAGCGCTGCTTCACCACCTCAGGCCGCTTCGACCTTTTGTTGCAGATCGCCTGCCCGAACACCCAGGTGCTGGACCAGGTGCTGGACCAGATCGGCGCGATGACCGGGGTCAAATCCTCGGAAAGCCTGATCCATCTTTCGACCAAGATCGACCGCGCGGTCTGATCCGGCATCGGCGAATTCCCCCGCCCGGCTTTGCGCGAATCTGCGACACGGCCCAGCATGGCGCAGTCCCGCAGCACAGGAGCGCCCCCATGGCCTATGTCGACGGCTTCCTCATCCCCGTCCGGAATGCCCGCAAGGACGAATACACCGCCCATGAGGCCAAATGGTGGCCTTTCTTCCGCGACAAGGGCGCGACGACCCTTGTCATCTGTTGGGGCGACGAGGTGCCGCCCGGCAAGCAGACCGATTTCCTGCGCGCGGTCGATCTGCAACCGGACGAGACGGTCGTCTTCGCCTGGATGACCTGGCCCGACAAGGCGACCCGCGACAAGGCCTTCGCCGAGATGATGTCGGACGGGGCCGAGATGGACGAGATGCCTTTTGACGGCAGGCGGATGGTCTATGGCGGCTTCGTGCCGGTCCTGACCCTGGGCACCGCCCTCTGACGGCTCAGGGCATGGCGCGGCGCAGGATGGTTTCCAGCGCCGCGTCGCGCTCGCCCCCGGGCAGATCGGCGATCTGCGCCAGACGGCCCGACATCATCAATTCGGCCAGGCCATGCGCCGTGGCCCAGAAGGCCGCGATATCGCCCTCGCGCCCGCCCATCGCCATCACGCCATTGGCAAGGTGCAGATAGGCCGCACTTCCGGCATCGACCAGCTCATCCGAAGATTCGTCGATCCGCCGCGAGGTGAAGATCAGCCGGAACAGCGCCGGGCGCGCACAGGCGAAATCGACATAGCCCAGGCCCGAGGCCAAAAGCCTCTCGGCCGCGCCGCCGCCCGCCTGCGCCTCGCGCGCGGTCTGGGCCGCGACAAAGGCGCGGAACCCTTCCGCGGCCAGCGCGGTCAAAAGCCCCGCCGTATCGCCGAAATGGTGCTTGGGCGCGGCATGGCTGACGCCCGCCCGCCGCGCGACCGAGCGCAGCGAAAACCCCTCGACCCCGGCCTCGGTCAATTCCGCCTCGGCCGCCGCCAGCAGCGTCGCGCGCAGATTGCCATGGTGATAGGGTTTGTCTGCCATCTCCAAGCCTCTCTTTCATGCGCCCCGTCCCCACCGGCCAAGCCTTGACCAGCCATCTTTGCGCCGTCAAGTTTTTTCGCGCGCACTTGGGTCCTGCACCGTCCAACCATCGGACAGCGCCGCATTTTCAGACGGCAGCCGGCCTGCCGCGCAACAGAAACGCGCCAAGGGCAACGGCGATGCCCACACCGCCAAGCCCGATCGAAATCCAGCGGAACACCCCGGCATCCGAGGCCTTGTCGCCCCGCTCGAACTCGAACAGCGTCGGCTCTTCGGGCAGGTAGAACAGCGTCACCTTCTGCCCTATCTGCGCCGCGTCATAGCGCGGCTGTCCGACCAGCTCATCCGCCACCACCGTCTCGCCGGATGGCGGCGTGAAGCTCACGGTCAGGTAATGGTTCGTGCTGCGCCGCCGGTCGCCATCGCTGTCGACCTCTTCCCGTTCGACGATGCGCTTGTCGGTGATCACCGCCTCGATCTCCTGCCCGCCCTCGGCCAGCCGCCGGGCCGTCGCATCCAGCGATTGCGCGACGAACCAGAAGATCACCGCCATGATCGCCAGGAACCCCGCGATCAGCCCCAGCACCAGTGCGGGCGCCACCTTGACCGAATACCCCGTTCCCCGCCTGAAACCGCGCCGCATGTCCCGCCCTCCTGCCTGCCCGCATCCTGCCCGATCCGCGCCGGAAATCCAGCCTCCCCCTTGGCCTTGCGGCCCGGATTCGCTATGCCCGCGCGGACCGCAAAGGATGACGCCCATGCCGATGGAAAAGACCTTCAACGCCGCCGAGGCCGAAGCCCGCATCTCGAAGACCTGGCTCGAGGCCAAGGCCTTCGCCGCCGGCGCCCATGCCAAGCCCGGCCACCCCGCCTTTTCCATCATGATCCCGCCGCCCAACGTGACCGGCAGCCTGCATATGGGCCATGCCTTCAACAACACGCTGCAGGATATCCTGATCCGCTGGCACCGCATGATGGGCGATGACACGCTCTGGCAGCCCGGCACCGACCATGCCGGCATCGCCACGCAAATGGTGACCGAACGCGAGATGGCCCTGTCGCAGGAACCCTCGCGCCGCGAAATGGGGCGCGAGAAATTCCTCGCCCGTGTCTGGCAGCAGAAGGTCAAGTCGCGCGGCACGATCATCGGCCAGTTGCAGCGCCTGGGCGCCAGCGCCGACTGGTCGCGCGAGGCCTTCACCATGTCCGGCGCCCCCGGCGCGCCGGCGGGCGAAGAGGGCAATTTCCACGATGCCGTCATCAAGGTCTTCGTGGACATGTACAACAAGGGCCTGATCTATCGCGGCAAGCGGCTGGTCAACTGGGACCCCCATTTTGAAACCGCCATCTCGGATCTCGAGGTCGAGAACACCGAGGTTCCCGGCCATATGTGGCATTTCAAATACCCGCTCGCGGGCGGCCAGACCTATGAATATGTCGAGCGCGACGCCGAGGGCAATGTCACCCTGCGCGAGATGCGCGATTACATCTCCATCGCCACCACGCGGCCTGAAACCATGCTGGGCGACGGCGCGGTCGCGGTTCACCCCTCGGATGAACGTTACGCGCCAATCGTCGGGAAACTCTGCGAAATCCCGGTCGGCCCGCGCGAACACCGCCGCCTGATCCCGATCATCACCGACGAATATCCCGATCCGAATTTCGGCTCGGGCGCGGTCAAGATCACCGGCGCACATGACTTCAACGACTATGCCGTCGCCAAGCGCGCGGGCATCCCCTGCTACCGCCTGATGGACACCCGCGCCCAGATGCGCGCCGATGGCGCCCCCTATGCCCAGGCCGCCGCCGTGGCCCAGGCCGCTTCGCGCGCCTGGCTGGTGGCCAAGGGCTACGCCCTGCCCGGCATCGCCGAACAACCCGTCTCGCTGTCGGAATCCGAGGTCGACGCCCTGAACCTCGTCCCCGACGACCTGCGCGGGCTGGACCGCTATGAGGCGCGCAAGCGCGTGGTCGACCAGATCACCGCCGAGGGCCTGGCCGTCACCACGCTGAAGAAGTCGATCGACAAGGAAACCGGCTCGGAACACCTGGAACTGGTGCCCTATGTCGAGTCGAAACCGATCATGCAGCCCTTCGGCGACCGCTCGAAAGTGGTCATCGAGCCGATGCTGACCGACCAATGGTTCGTTGACACTGCCAAGATCGTCGAGCCGGCGCTGGACGCCGTCCGCACCGGCAAGACGAAGATCATCCCGCCCAGCGGCGAGAAGACCTATTACCACTGGCTGGAGAATATCGAGCCCTGGTGCATCAGCCGCCAGCTGTGGTGGGGGCACCAGATTCCGGTTTGGTATGGGGTCGAGTACGATCAGGATGGACCCGCGTACGCTACATGGAAGGGTCAACTCCCTGCATCTGAGAGCTTCTGCGCGCCAAACGATGCAGAGGCAATTAAAGCCGCCGAGCTTCATTACAGACGAAAGGTCGTTGCCGTTTCAGGGCCTGAAGAAGCTCGCGATCGCCTGGAATTGGATCCCGATGGCCCCGCTCCTATCTGGCGCGACCCCGATGTCCTCGACACCTGGTTCTCCTCCGGCCTCTGGCCCATCGGCACGCTCGGCTGGCCCGAACAGACCGAGGAACTGAAGAAATACTTCCCCACCTCGGTCCTCGTCACCGGCCAGGACATCCTGTTCTTCTGGGTCGCCCGGATGATGATGATGCAGCTGGCCGTGGTGAACGACATCCCCTTCCACACCGTCTACCTGCACGGCCTTGTCCGCGACGCCAAGGGCAAGAAGATGTCGAAGTCGCTCGGCAACGTCATCGACCCGCTGGAGATCATCGACGAATACGGCGCCGATGCGCTGCGTTTCGCCAATGCCGCCATGGCGACGCTGGGGGGCGTGCTGAAACTCGACACCCAGCGCATCGCCGGCTACCGCAATTTCGGCACCAAACTGTGGAACGCCTGCCGCTTCGCCGAGATGAACGGCGTCTGGGACGGCCACGCGACCCAATCCGCCCCGCCGCAACCCAAGGCCACGGCGAACCGCTGGATCATCGGCGAAACCGCCCGCGCGCTGGCAGAGGTCAACGCGGCGCTGCAGGACTTCCGCTTCGACCAGGCGGCGGATGCGCTTTACAAATTCGTCTGGGGCAAGGTCTGCGACTGGTATGTCGAATTCGCCAAGCCGCTCTTCGATGGCGATGACGCGGCCGAGACGCGGGCGACCATGGCCTGGGTCCTCGACCAGTCGATGATCCTTCTCCACCCCTTCATGCCCTTCATCACCGAAGAGCTTTGGTCCACCACAGGCAGCCGCCAATCGCTCTTGGTCCATGCCGACTGGCCGACCTATGGCCTCGACCTGGTCGACCCGGCGGCGCAATCCGAAATGGGCTTCGTCACCGCTTTGATCGACGAAATCCGCTCGGCCCGCGCCCAGGTCCATGTTCCGGTCGGCCTCAAGATCGACCTGATCGCCACCGACCTGCCCGCAGCCGCGCGCGACGCCTGGACCCGCAACGAGGCGCTGATCCGCCGCCTCGCCCGGATCGAGACCTTCAGCGAAGGCGCCGCCCCCAAGGGCGCCATCGCGCTGACGGTCGAGGGCGCCAGCTTCGCCATTCCCCTTCAGGGCCTGATCGACGTGGCCGAGGAAAAGGCCCGGCTGGAAAAGGCGCGCGACAAGCTCGCCAAGGAAATCGGCGGGCTGAAGGGGCGTCTCAACAACCCCAACTTCGCCAAATCCGCGCCGGAAGATGTGGTGATGGAAGCCCAGTCCAACCTTGAAGCCCGCGAGGATGAGGCGGCAAAGATCGAGGCTGCGCTGAACCGCCTCGCCGATCTCGTCTGACCCAGCCGATCCGACCGGAAGGGGGGGCCGCCCCTGCCCCTTCTTCCGTTCGAAAATATCCCGGGGGGAGCGCAGCGGGGGGCAGAGCCCCCCTTGCCCAGGGTCGGCACAAGGCGCATCCTATCCGGAAAGGAGGCGCTGATGTCCTGGCTCTCCCGCCTTGCCGAACGCCAGATCCAGAAAGCCCGGCTCAAGGGCCAGCTTCAGGGCCTTGAAGGCGAGGGCAAGCCCCTGCCCGACCGGCCCGGCGATGCTTTCGTCTCTGCGGGCGATGCGGTGGGCTTCCGCATCATGGCCCAGGCCGGCGTCCTGCCCGAAGAGATCACGCTCAAGAAACAGGCCGCCGCGCAGCGCGCCCATCTTGCCACCCTGACCGACGCGGCCGCGCGGAAAGAGGCCATGGCCAGGCTTGCCCAGATCGAGATGCGGCAGGCCATCGCCGAAGACTCCCGCCGCAAGTTCCTGCGATAGACCCGATGCCCCGGCTCTGCCGCGCCCTGCTGCTCGCCCTCTGCCTCGGCCTGCCCCTGGCCTCATGCGCGGGCCTCTCGCCCTGGGGCGGCTATCGCCAGGGCTTCTGAGGCGGGAATTTCCTTCCAAATCCTTAACGCCAGATCGCAAGCCCTTGATCTTGCTTTCCCGCCCGAATGTCCCTGCGTGAGACACCCCTTGCGCCCCGCCCGTCCCTGGCCGTAACTCTGGCCATCATGACGCGTTTCCTCACCCCCCATGCCGCCGCCCTGCCCTCGACCGTGCCCTTCACCGGCCCCGAGACACTGGAGCGCCAGTCAGGCCGCCCCTTCCGCGCCCGCCTCGGCGCCAATGAATCACTCTTCGGCCCCTCGCCCCAGGCAATCGCCGCCATGGAACAGGCGGCGGCACAGGTCTGGCATTATGCCGACCCCGAAAGCCATGACCTCAAGGCAGCACTCGCCGCCCATCACGGCTGCACGCCGGCCCATATCACCGTCGGCGGCGGGATCGACACGCTCTTCGGCACGCTCTGCCGCCTCACGCTTGACCCCGGCACCGCCGTCGTCACCAGCCTGGGCGCTTATCCAACCTTCAACTTCCATGTCGCGGGCTGCGGCGGCGCGCTGACCCGCGTGCCCTATGTTGCCAATCACGAAGACCCGCAAAGCCTGCTCGACGCCGCCCGCCAGACCAAGGCGCGGCTGATCTACCTCGCCAATCCCGACAATCCGATGGGCAGCCACCACCCCGGCCGGGTGATCGAGGATATGGTCGCGAACCTTCCCGACCACAGCCTTCTGGTGCTGGACGAGGCCTATTCGGACCTCGCCCCGCCGGACGCCCTGCCGCAGATTGCCCCCGACCACCCGCAGGTCATCCGGTTCCGCACCTTCTCGAAAGGCTATGGCATGGCGGGCGCCCGCATCGGCTATGCCCTGACCAATCCCGAACTTGCCAAGGCCTTCGACAAGCTGCGCGACCATTTCGGCCTCGGCCGCATCGGCCAGATCGGCGCGCTGGCGGCCCTGGCCGATCAGGACTGGCTGGCCCATGTGAAGGCGCAGGTCGCCCGGGCGCGCAGCCGCATCGCCGCCATCGCCGCCGCCAATGGCCTTCTGGCCCTGCCCTCGGCCACCAATTTCGTCAGCGTCGATTGCGGCCGCGACGGCGATTTCGCCCGCCGTATCCTGGCCGAATGCCAAAGCCGCAGCCTGTTCATCCGGATGCCGGGCGTCGCGCCCCTTGACCGCTGCATCCGCATCTCGACCGGGCCAGAGGCCGCGCTCGACGTGGTGGAAGAGGTGCTGCCCCAGGCGCTCAGGGCCGCGGCCGGCTGATCACTCGGCCGCCAGTTCCGGCTTGACCGGCCCGACCGGCGGCGCCAGCCCGGCGGGCTGTTCGGCCGCGCCAAGGCGCAGGGGTGGCGCGGCGGGTTCGGGCTCGGCCGGGCTGCGCAGGGCGGGCACGGTCTCGGCCAGGACGCTGGGCATCACGCCCTCGCTGCCCAGAACCCGGCGGAAGACCAGCATATTCTGGAAGCTCGTCTTCACCCCGCCGGTGATGCCCGCCCGCTCGTCACAGGGCAGCACATCGGCGCGGACATAATCCCAGCCCTCGGCCCCCATCTGGTTCATCACCGTGCTCAGGGCCAGCGCGAAACGCTCTTCGGTCGTCTTGGCCAGGCGCGATTTCTCGCCCCGGCGCGGGGCCGGAATGACCTTGAATTCATATCGCTGCATCTGGCTCTCCACCGATCCGGGCGGCACCATAACGGGATTCGCGCGACAGGCGCAAATGGACAAAGCGTGAGCGGCCGCCCCGGCAGGCGGCGCCTTGCCGCCCCCCCTTTCCCCCGCCCCCGCTTCCGGCGCAGGATCGCCCGGCAAGATTCTGCGACAGGCGAAGGGGGGAAGACCATGCCGACCGGCTTTTACCATGACGAGCGCTGCATGTGGCATTCGGGCGGCGAGCATGTGCTTTACCTGCCGCTTCAGCCCTGGCTGCAACCGCTGGCCTCGGGCGGATATGCCGAAAGCCCGGAAACCAAGCGCCGCCTGCGCAATCTGGTCGAGGCATCTGGCCTTCTCGACCATCTCGCCCCGCGCAGCGCGCCCGCCGCGACCCGCGCCGATCTGGAACGCATCCATCCCGCCGCCTATCTCGACCGCTTCAAGGCGCTCTCCGACCAGCGCGGCGGCGACATGGGCGAGGAGGCCACCTTCTCGCATGGCGGGTATGAGATCGCGGCCCTTTCGGCAGGTCTTGCCAAGGCCGCGCTCAGCGACACCTGGCACCGCCGGGTGGACAATGCCTATGCCCTGTCGCGCCCGCCGGGCCATCACTGCCTGCCCGATCGCGGCATGGGCTTCTGCCTTCTCGCCAATATCCCGGTCGCGCTCGAGGCGCTGCGGGCCGAGGCGGGTCCCCTGCGCGCCGCGATCATCGACTGGGATGTCCATCACGGCAACGGGACCGAGGCGATCTATTACGACCGCGCCGACACGCTGACCATCTCGCTGCATCAGGAACGCTGCTACCCGACCGATACCGGCGCCGCCGATGCGATGGGCCGCGGCGCGGGGCTGGGCTTCAATCTCAACGTGCCCCTGCTGCCCGGCGGCGGCCACCGCGCCTATCTGGACGCCATGGAGCTGCTGGTCCTGCCCGCGCTGCACGACTTCCGCCCCGAGATCATCCTCATCGCCTGTGGCCTTGATGCCAATGCCATGGACCCGCTGGCCCGGATGCAGGCCCATGCCGATACCTATCGCGAGATGACGCGAATGCTGATGGAGGTCGCCGCGACCCATGCCCAGGGCCGCCTTGTTGCCGTGCATGAAGGCGGCTATTCCGAGGCCCAGGTTCCCTTCTGCGGCCTCGCCGTGATCGAGACCCTGTCGGGCCAGCGCACCAGGGTCAGCGACCCGTTCCTGCCGATGATCGAGGCCGGCCAGCCCGCCGAGGATTTCGTGGCCTTCCAGCGCGCCCGCCTTGCCACCCAATGCCGCAGGCCCAAGACCTTTCCCTTTGACGGCGTCTGACCCGCCGCGCTTCATCCCAGCAAGAACATCCCCGGGGGGCCGAACCCCCCGGAACGCCCGGTCCCGGAGCGCGCGGCTTAAAGGCCCAGCTTCTTCATCACCAGATCATTGACCGCCGCCGGGGCCGCCTTGCCGCCAGTGGCCTTCATCACCTGGCCGACGAACCAGCCCGCCAGCTTCGGATTGGCCTTGGCCTTCTCGACCTGCGCCGGGTTCGCCGCGATGATCTCGTCCACCGCCGCCTCGATCGCGCCCGTGTCGGTGACCTGCTTCATGCCGCGCGCTTCGACGATTTCCGCCGGATCGCCGCCCTCGGTCCACAGGATCTCGAACAGGTCCTTGGCGATCTTGCCCGAGATGGTCCCGGCCCCGATCAGATCGACAATCCCGCCCAGTTGGGCTGCGGAAACCGGGCTGTCGGCGATCTCGACGCCTTCCTTCTTCAACCGCCCGAACAGCTCGTTGATCACCCAGTTCGCCGCCAGCTTGCCGTCGCGGCCCTTGGCCACCGCATCGAAATAGGCGGCGGCGTCCAGTTCCGCCGTCAGCACAGAAGCATCGTAATCGGTCAGGCCGAAATCGCCCATGAACCGCGCCTTCTTGGCATCGGGCAGCTCCGGCATGGTCGCGGCGATATGGTCGACCCATTCCTGCTCGATTTCCAGGGGCAGCAGGTCGGGATCGGGGAAGTAGCGGTAATCATGCGCCTCTTCCTTCGACCGCATCGAGCGCGTCTCGTTCTTGTCCGGGTCGTAAAGCCGCGTCTCCTGCACGATGGACCCGCCATCTTCCAGAATGGCGATCTGGCGCCGCGCCTCATAGTCGATGGCCGCCTGGATGAAGCGCATCGAGTTCATGTTCTTGATCTCGCAGCGCGTGCCGAGATGACCGAAATCCTGCGTCTCCTGATAGCGCTCATAGGCGCCGGGCTTGCAGACCGAGACGTTCACATCGGCCCGCAGATTGCCGTTCTGCATATTGCCGTCGCAGGTGCCCAGATAGCGCAGGATCTGGCGCAGCTTGGCCACATAGGCCGCCGCTTCCTCGGGTCCGCGCAGATCGGGGCGCGAGACGATTTCCATCAGCGCCACACCGGTGCGGTTGAAATCGACGAAAGACAGGGTCGGATCGATGTCATGGATCGACTTGCCGGCATCCTGTTCCAGATGGATGCGCTCGATCCGCACGCGGCGCGCGACGCCGGGCGACATTTCCACGATCACTTCGCCCTCGCCCACGATCGGGTGATAGAGCTGCGAGATCTGATAGCCCTGCGGCAGGTCGGGGTAGAAGTAATTCTTGCGGTCAAAGGCCGAGACCAGGTTGATCGCGGCCTTCAGCCCCAGCCCGGTGCGCACCGCCTGCTCGACGCAGAACTCGTTGATCACCGGCAGCATGCCCGGCATGGCGCAATCGACGAAGGAGACATTGGTGTTCGGTTCCGCCCCGAAACTGGTCGAAGCGCCGGAAAACAGTTTGGCGTTCGAGGCAACCTGGGCATGGATTTCCATCCCGATCACCAGTTCCCAGTCGGATTTCGCCCCGGCAATCACCTTGGGCTTCGGCAGCGTATAGGACAGATCGAGCATGGCACCCCTTGCGGCACTCGGGCGATGATCCCCTGCGTTTAGGCCGCATGGGCGCGCGGGGCAAGAGGGGGGCCAAGAGACAGGCGCCGCCCTGTGCCGCCTCAGCCCCCGGCGGGCCGCGCCTCGATCCCCTCGGGGCCCAGAACGATGTGATCGCCCCGCGCCAGCGCCTGCCCGAAGATCTCGTCCAGCGTCCAGTGGATCAGGTCTCTGCCGCCTTTCCAGGCCGGCAGGTGAAACTCGCGCAGGTTGTCGGTCAGGTGATCGGCCAGCACTTCCATCACCATGCGCTGGCGCAGCGATCCTGGCGCTTCCTCGGACAAGGCATGGCCCAGGGCCGCCATGGCCCCTGCGGCGATATTGGCGCGATACTGGCAGCCGGTGGCGTGGAAGTAATCGAGAAGCCCGCTGAGATAGAGACCGTGATCGGCACCGGGCGGCACTTCGCCCAGCACCTCGGCCGCCGCCATGTTCAGCACCGCATAGGCCGCCCCGCCCGCCACATCGCCGGTCCGCCGCGCCGCCGCCCGCGCCTCGGCATCGAAATCCTCAAGCGCGCCATACCACATCGGCAGAAGGTGCGGACCATGGGCGGCATGGGGTTCGGGACAGGTCGGGTCCAGATCGGACCAATCCTCATACCAGTCGCGGCACAGCCTCTCGCCATCTTCCAACCCGCGCACCAGCTGATAGCGCGTGGCGGCCAGCAGCGGCGAGTTTTCGGCAATCGGATCGAACGGGTCCAGCGCCGCCTCGGCCATAGCGACATGGCTCAGATAGCCCTGCCAGGGCACATGGCCCGACCCGCCCTCGGCCGCGACCGACCGGCGTGCCAGACCAAGGTCCAGATGCGCCTGCGCGACGATCAGCGCCGCGCCATAGCCCTCGCCCTGCGCCGCCGCCATGTCCTCCAGCCGGGCAAGCTCTGCCTCGGCCCCGGCGATGTCATGCGCCGCGATGGCCTGCGCCAGCGCCGCCCTTGCCCCTTCCGAGACCAGAACGGCCAGACGCCGCCCGCCCGGCGCCGCCGCGCGCGACTGATCCGCCGCGACCAGCGCGCCCAGAAGCGCCGTCCAGTCGCCGCACGCCGCCTGCGCCGCATAGACGCCCGCCATCTCGCGCCAGACCGCCGCCTCCGGCGCTTCGGCCAGAACCGGCACATGCAGCCGCGCCGAAAGCGGCAGGGATGCCTGTTCCAGCGCCGCCGCCCGCGCCTCGGTCCGCCCTGCCCTGCGCGCCATCCTGCCGATGCGATGGGCAAGATCCCGCGCGGGACGGGTCAGTCGAGTCGCCAAACGGGCGGACTTGGGTGTATGGGCCATGGCTGATTGCAAGATTTCTGGACTGCTGAGGCTCTTCGATGCTCCCGAAAAAAGGCGAATTGATGAAAATGCGACGGATTTCGCGAACGGGCGCCCGGCTGGCACCCCGGCTCCGTCGTCTCGCCACCCTGGCGGCCCTGCCTGTTCTGGCAGGCTGCGTTGCGCCCGACATGCAGTCGGATGCGCTGAATTTCCTGACCCCGCCGCCGATGCGCTGGGACCACCGGCCCGAGGCGACGCATTGGACCAGTTCCGCGCTGGTTGCCGTGGCGCAAGAGGATGCGGTGCTGGCGAATCGCGTGCCGGCCGACATCACCGCCTGGTGTCCCGGCTATGAAGATGCCTCGCTGAACGAACGCCGCGCCTTCTGGGTCGGGCTGATGTCGGCGCTGGCCAAGCATGAAAGCACCTGGAATCCGCGCGCCTCGGGCGGCGGCGGGCGCTGGATCGGCCTGTTGCAGATCGCCCCCGGCACGGCGCGCGGCCATGATTGCGACGCCCGCTCCGCAGGCGCGCTCAAGGACGGCTCGGCCAACCTGACCTGCGCCGTGGCCATCCTGTCGCAGGATGTCGCCCGCGACGGGCTTGTGGCCGGCAATGGCAAACATGGGCTGGGGCGCGACTGGGCACCCTTCCGCGCCAGCGGCAAACGGGCCGAAATGGCGAAATGGACCTCGGCCCAGCCCTATTGCCAGGCGGGCTGACGCCCGCCTGCCGCCGAAACGCCGCGGCGCGCGGGCCTCAGCCCGCCGCCAGCATCCGCCCCGCCATCTCCGACAGGTCGCGCGACAGGCCCGGCGCGGCCAGGATGCGCTGCAATTCGCCCTTCACCCGCGCCTGCCGCCCGGCATCATAGCGCGGCCAGGTCTCGAAAGCGGTCGACATCCGCGCCGCCGTCTGCGGGTTCAGCGGGTCAAGCCGGATCAGCCAATCCGCGACCAGACGGTAGCCCGCGCCAGACGCGGCATGGAACCCGGCATGATTGGCCGACAAGGCCCCCACCACCGCGCGGAAGCGGTTGGGGTTCTTCCAGTCAAAGGCCGGATGTGCGGTCAGCCGCTCGGTCACCGCGGCCGCCGCATCCGGCGCGGCCAGGGCGATCTGCAAGGCGAACCACTTGTCCATCACATTGCCATCGCCCGCCCAGCGCGCGGCGAATTGCGCCACTTCATCCGCGCCCTGCCCGATATCCAGCAGCGCGGCCAGGGCCCCCGCCTGCTCGGTCATGTTATTGGCCGCGGCAAAGGCCTGCGCCGCCGCCGCCCCGCCATCGACCCGCGACAGGATCTGCAATCCCGCCACCCGCAGCGCGCGCCGCCCCGCCGCCTTGGCATCGGGCGTGAAGGGCCCCTTGTCGGCAAAGGCCGCCATCAGACCGGGCAGGCCCGGCGCCAGCCGCCGCGCCAGCGCCTCGCCCGCGCGCCGCCGCGCCGCCCAGATCGCATCCGGGTCGGGCACCACCCCCGCGCCCTGCAGGGTCTGCGCCATGTCGTCATCGGAAGGCAGCCGCAGCGCGAGCGCCCGGAAGGCCGGGTCAAGGCTGTCGTCAAAGGCCACCTGCGCCAGCGCCTCCAGCCAGTCCGGCCCCGGCACAGCGCCTTCGGTCACCATCCGGCCCAGCATGTCCTTGGCCAGCGCGCGCCCCGCCTCCCATTTGTTGAAAGGGTCGGTGTCATGCGCCAGAAGGAAGGCGCGCTCCTCGGCGCTGGCGGCGCGTTCCAGCACCACGGGCGCAGAGAAGCCGCGCAGGATCGACGGCACCGGCTTGGACGCCAGCCCCTCGAAGCGAAAGCTCTGCCTGCCTTCGGTCAGTTCCAGCACCGTGGTCGGCACCACCTCGTCGCCATTGGGGTTCAACAGCCCCACCGCCACCGGAATGACCTTGGGGTCCTTCTGCGCCTGCCCCGGCGTCGGTGGGTTCACCTGTTCCAGATGCAGCGTATAGGTGCCATCCGCCCAGTCGTCGCTGACCTTCAGCCGCGGCGTTCCAGCCTGCGAATACCAGCGCTTGAACTGCGCCAGATCGCGGCCCGTGGCATCCTCGAAAACCTTCAGCCAATCCTCGATCGTCGCCGCCTGCCCGTCATGGCGGGCGAAATACAGGTCCAGCGCGCGGGCATAGCCGTCATCGCCGACAAGACGCTTGAGCATCCCGATCACCTCGGCGCCCTTTTCATAGACAGTCGCAGTGTAGAAATTGTTGATCTCGACAAAACTTTCCGGCCGGACGGGGTGCGCCAGCGGCCCCTGATCCTCGCGGAACTGCCGCGCCCGCAGCACCAGCACATCCTCGATCCGCTTCACCGCCGCCGAGCGCATGTCGCCGGAAAACTGCTGGTCGCGGAAAACCGTCAGCCCTTCCTTCAGGCACAGCTGGAACCAGTCGCGGCAGGTGATGCGGTTGCCGGTCCAGTTGTGGAAATACTCATGGGCGATGATCGCCTCGATCCGGGCGAAATCCTCGTCCGTCGCGGTTTCGGGGCTGGCCAGCACATACTTCGAATTGAAGATGTTCAGCCCCTTATTCTCCATCGCGCCCATGTTGAAATCATCGACCGCGACGATGTTGAACACGTCCAGATCATATTCGCGGCCATAGACCTGTTCATCCCAGCGCATCGATCGGATCAGGCTGTCCATCGCATAGGCGCAGCGGTCCTGATCGCCCGGCCGCACCCAGATGCCCAGATCGACCGCCCGGCCCGAGGCGGTGGTGAACCCCGCCCGATGCGCCACCAGATCGCCCGCGACCAGCGCGAACAGATAGGCGGGCTTCGGCCAGGGATCGTCCCATTCCGCCCAGCCCGCGCCGCTGGCGACCGGATTGCCGTTCGACAGCAGGACAGGCAGATCGCTTTCGATCCGCACCTTGAACGGCGCCATCACATCCGGCCGGTCGGGGTAATAGGTGATCTTGCGGAACCCCTGCGCCTCGCATTGCGTGCAATACATGCCCCTCGACATATACAGGCCTTCCAGCGCCGTATTCGCCTCAGGCGAGATTTCCACCAGCGTTTCCAGCACGAAAGGCGCATCGGGCAGCAGTTCCGCCGGGATCGACAGCCCGTTCGCCTCTGCCGTCAGGTCCAGAAGCGCCCCGTCCAGCCGGACCGAGACCAGCCGCAACTCCTCGCCATCCAGCCACAGGTGATGCCGCCCCCGCGCCTCGGGGTTCGGCCGCAGATGCAGCCGCGCCGAAACCCGCGTCGCGCGCGGGTCCAGCCGGAAGGTCAGCTCGACCCGCTCGACCAGATGCGAGAAGGGGCGGTAATCGGCAAGATAGACGGTGCGGGGATCGGACATGACAGGCTCCGGGAATGCTGCCCCGGCAGGCTAGGCCAATGCGACGCAGGCGCAAGGGGGGGATGCGGTCACACCGCCCGCCTCGCCCCGCCCAAGCGCCGCGCCAGAACGGGCAGGCCCAGGGCCGAGGCCGCTGCGAAACCCGCCCCGGCGACAAAGGTTCCCTGCGGGCCATAGGCCTGCCACAGCGCGCCCGCGATCACGCTGGCCAGCAGAAGCGCCATCCCGGTCACCAGATTGTACAGGCCAAAGGCGGTGCCGCGCAGTTCGGCCGGAACGCTTTCGGCCACCAGCGCGGCCAAAAGGCCCTGGGTGAAACCCATATGCAGGCCCCAGATCACCACGCCCAGACCCAGCCCCCACAGCCCGCCCGCTAAGGCCAGCACCAGATCGGCCAGCACCAGAAGACCCAGGCCCACCGCCAGCAGCGCCACCTTGCCGCCGCGGTCCGACACCATGCCCGCCGGCCAGGCGGTCAGCGCATAGGCGATGTTCATCGCCACCAGCACCAGGGGCAGCAGCATCAGCGCCAGCCCCGCCTCCTGCGCGCGCAGGATCAGGAAAGCCTCGGAAAACCGCGCCAGCGTGAACAGCGTCGCCACCCCCACGACCAGCCAATAGGTCCGCCCCAGAAGCCCCAGCTCCGCCCGCGCCAGCGGGTTGCGCGGCGCGCGGCGGCCCGGCGGGCGCGGCGGCTCGGCCACCGCGAACAAGATCAGCGCAAAGGACAGAAGGCCCGGAATCACCGCCACCCAGAACACGCTCTGGAAATCATTGGCAAAGGCCCACATCAGCCCGATCGCCGCCAGCGGCCCCAGGAAGGCCCCGACCGTATCCAGCGATTGCCGCAGGCCGAAGGCCGCGCCCTGCCGCCCCTTGGGCGCTAGATCGGCCACCAGCGCATCGCGCGGCGCGCCGCGGATGCCCTTGCCCACCCGGTCGATGAACCGCGCCGCCACCACCCAACCCAGCGAGGGGGCCAGCGGAAAGACCGGCTTGGTAAGGGCGGCCAGGCCATAGCCCAGCGCAGCCAACCCCTTCCGCCGCCCCAGCCGGTCCGACAGCGCGCCGGAAAAGACCTTGGTGATCGCCGCCGTCGCCTCGGCTATGCCCTCGATCACGCCCACGGCCAGGGCGCTGGCGCCAAGGCCCAGCGTCAGATAGGCGGGCAGCAGGGCATGGATCATCTCGGACGAGACATCCATCAGCATGGACACGAAGCCCAGGGCCCAGATCCCCGCCGGAAGCCCGCGCCAGCCGCCCTGCCCTGTCACCGTGAACCCGTCATTGCCGACCTTTCATCGCAGGCTCCTGGCAGATCCCGGCCAAACCGACAGCGCCGCAGGGCTATTCCGCCCCCACGAAGCGCGCCAGCTTGCCCAGCGTCTGCTGGCCCAGCTCGACCGCGCCAAAGCCCTTGGCATTCTCATATTCCTCGGCGGTGACGAAAACCATGCCCAGCGTCACTTTCGTGCCCTCCGCCACCGGCTCGAAGGTGGCCCAAGCATCGGCGTGTTTCCGGCCGTTCTCGCCCCAATGCAGCGTGTATTCCAGCCGGTGCTCGGCCCGCACCACGCCGTATTTGTGGTGGTTCGGGAAGACCATGCCATCCGGCCCGATCATGTCGAACACCCATTCGCCGCCCTCGCGCAGGTCGATCCGGCTGGTCCGGCAGGAAAACCCGTCCGGACCCCACCATTGCGGCAAGGTCTTGGGGTTCATCCAGGCGCCCCACACGACCGAGACCGGCGCGCGGATCACCCGCTCCAGAAGCATCGTGCGATCCGACAGATCACCGCTCATTTCAACAGCCCCTGCGCATAGGCCTCAAGCTGCGTCACCACCGTGCCCCAGCCGTCATAGAAGCCCATCTTGGCATGGGCCTCCGCGCTCCCGGCCGACCGGTGCCTTGCCACCGCGACATAGCGGGTGCGGCCCTGGCCCAGATCCTCGAAATTCACGATCGCGGTCATGAACGGCTCGGGGTTGGGCTTCCAGCCGGCCGTATAGGCATCGGTGAAGACCAGCCGCTCATTCGGCACGACCTCCAGATAGACGCCGTTGTTTTCCATCAGCTTGCCATCCACCTCGAAGGTGGTGTTGCAGGCGCCGCCGGGGCGGACATCCAGATGGCATTCGGTCACCCGATGCGGCTTGGGCACGAACCAGTGAACCAGATGTTCGGGCGTGGTCCAGCACATATACAGGATCTCGCGCGGGGCCTTGACCTCGCGCTCCAGGATCAGATCCAGCTTCGGGTCGTAATCGGTCAGCCAGGCCGGAACTGCGGCATTGCCTTGGGTCGCATCGGTCATTCTTCCAGTCCTTCCCTGCAAAATTCCGTCACAGCCGCGCCACCAGCGCCGCCAGTTGATCCGCCGTCACCTGCCAGCCCGCCTCGAATCCCGAGGCGCGGTTCTCGGCACAATCCTTGGCCGAACGGTGCCGCGCGACCGAGATCTGGCGCGTCCCCGCCCCTTCGGGTGCCAGGGTCACCACCGCGGTGAAAGACGGCCCAAGCGAGGTGTCGGGCAGATCGAAGGGCGCGAAATCGGCATCCATGAGATCGGTGAAGACCAGCCGCCGCGCCGGTTCGGCCACCAGGAAACTGCCGGTGACCGGAAATTCCTGCCCCTCCGGCCCGGCCACCGTCATGGCGAACCGCCCGCCCGGCCAGGCCTCAAGCACCAGATCGCGCGCCTGCCAGGGCTTCGGCAGATACCATTCGGCGAAAAGCGCGGGCTCGGTCCAGCAGCGCCAGACCAGCGCGGGCGGCGCGGGCAACAGCCGTGACAGCAGGATGTCGCGCTCAGGATCAATCTTCATCGCCCCGTTCCTGCATCAACTGCATAACATAGCCTTCCAGCCGGTCGAGCCGCCCCTCCCAGAGAACGCGCTGCTCCTCCAGCCAGTTCCGCACCGGCATCAGCGCCTGCGGCACCAGCGCGCAGGACCGCACCCGGCCATCCTTGCTGGTCCAGATCAGCCCCGCCGCCTCAAGCACCTCAAGATGGCGCATCACCGTGGGCAGCCGCAGCCCGGTGGGCCGGGCCAATTCGCTGACCGCCTTGGTGCCCTGGGCAAGCTGGGCAAGGATGGCGCGCCGCGTCGGATCGGACAGCGCCTGGAAAAGAAGTGAAAGATCAGGATCATGCTTGGCCATGCCCCGACCCAATCACAGCGGGCGCCTCGCCGCAAGATAAAACTTAGCTGAAAAGCGAAGTAATGTGATTATCGCGAAAGACCGACAGGTGCTTGATGGGTTTGCGCGAAAATCTTGCCGCCGCCGCGCTTGCCGCAGCCCCGCCCGCGGCCCTAATGTGTGCCAAGGCATACAGAAGACCATTTGGGGGAAAGCGCATGACCGCCCGCATCGACAAATCCGGCCTTCAGGTCGCCACCGAGCTTGCCAGCTTCATCGAGGACCGCGCCCTTCCCGGCACCGGCATCACCCCCGCCGCCTTCTGGAGCGGCCTTGCCGCCCTGACTGCCGAATTCGCGCCGAGGAACCGCGCGCTCCTGCAAAAGCGCGACGACCTTCAGGCCAGGATCGACGCCTGGCACATCGCCCGGCGCGGCCAGCCGCATGACCATGCCGCCTACAAGGCGTTTCTGATGGAGATCGGCTATCTCCTGCCCGAAGGCCCCGATTTCCAGATCGACACCACCCATGTCGATCCCGAGATTGCCTCGGTCCCCGGCCCGCAGCTTGTCGTCCCGGTCACCAATGCCCGCTATGCGCTGAATGCCGCCAATGCCCGCTGGGGCAGCCTCTACGACTGCCTCTATGGCACCGATGCCATGGGCTCCACCCCGCCCCCGGGCGGCTATGAGCGGGGCCGTGGCGCCCGCGTCGTCGCCCGCGCCCGCGTCTTCCTGGATGACGCCTTCCCGATCGCCGGGGCCAGCCATGCCGATGTGCGGCGCTATGTGGTCAGGGACGGCGCGCTGCTGGTCGATGACCTGCCGCTGGTCAGCCCAGAGAAATTCGCGGGCTATCGCGGCAATCCCAAGGCCCCCGATGCCATCCTGTTGCGCAACAACGGATTGCATGTCGAACTGGTCTTCGACCGCGCCCATTTCATCGGCACCCGCGACCAGGCGCTTCTGGCCGATGTTCAGATGGAAAGCGCGCTGTCCGCGATCATGGATTGCGAGGATTCCGTCGCCTGCGTCGATGCCGAAGACAAGGTCCAGGCCTATGAGAACTGGCTGGGCCTGATGAAGGGCGACCTGACCGAGACCTTCCAGAAAGGCGGCAAATCCCTGACCCGCCGCCTCAACCCCGACCGGGAATATCTTGACCCGCAGGGCAGCCCCTTCACGGTCAAGGGCCGCGCGCTTCTGTGGGTCCGCAATGTCGGCCATCTCATGACCAATCCGGCCATCCTGCTGCCCGACGGATCAGAGGTTCCCGAAGGGCTGATGGATGCCATGGTCACCGTCACAATCGCGCTGCATGACCTGAAAAAGACCGAAGGGCTGCGAAATTCGCATCATGGCTCGGTCTATGTCGTGAAACCCAAGATGCACGGGCCGGAAGAAGTGGCTTTCGCCGATGCCACCATGGCCCGGATCGAGGCCCTGCTCGGCCTGCCCGCC
>Ga0209369_1000704_pt1 | contig 28866 bp, 2 predicted proteins | sample EBPBio142010_DNA_FD_185865 | JGI IMG/M metagenome (GOLD analysis project Ga0209369, IMG submission 185865) | Wastewater treatment Type I Accumulibacter community from EBPR Bioreactor in Madison, WI, USA - Reactor 1_10/4/2010_ DNA (SPAdes)... | ecosystem: Engineered > Bioreactor > EBPR >... | reverse complement strand
GACGCCGAACACATAGGCCTCGGCCAGGTACTGCCAGTACTTGTTGGCGCGCGTGCCCAGGTTCGGAATCTCGATCAGGTCGGCCAGGATGTAGTAGCCGTCGTAGCGCAGCAGCGGGTTGGCGTTGAAGAACAGCGTGGTCACGCTGCCCAGCACGGCCACGTTCCAGGCGATGGCGCGGGCCACGCCGGGCTCCAGCAGCAGCCACAGGTAGAAGGCGATGGCGGCCACCGCCATCTCGCCCAGCATGCCGGCGGCGCCGACCAGCGCGCGCTGCCACTTCGACACGAAGGCCGAGGCATGCGACACGTCGACATAGGGCACCGGGAACAGTGCCAGCAGCATGACGCCGGCTTCGTGCACCTCGCCGCCGCGCAGCTTGCAGGCCAGGCCGTGGGCCAGCTCGTGCACCACCTTCACCAGCGGGAACAGCACCGCCAGCATCAGCAGGTTCTCGCCAGCCAGCATGCGCTCGTTCAGGTTGCCGGTGAGTTCTTTCCAATGGGCCGGCGCAATCAGCAGCGCCGGCACCACCAGCAGCAGCCACAGCAGCACCACAGGCCAGCCGAACAGCGGGCGCAGCCGCTGCACCATCCAGTTGAGCAGCGGGTCGGGGTCGAGCAGCGGGAAGCGCAGCGCGATGGGGTTGCCCACGCGCGACATCCATTTCTTGCGCTGCTGCTTGCCGCGGCGTTCGAAGAGCTCGGCCACGTCGGGCGTGACGTCCATCATCACCAGGTCGGCGGCATGCAGCTGGCCCAGCAGCCGGATGATGTCGTCCTGCGTGGGCGTGTCGTCGTTGAGCTCGGCGCTCAGCCTGGCCCACAGCGCGTCCATATCGTGCCGGCCATCCATCAGGTGGATGACGCGGTAGCTGGCGAAGTTGAAGCGCTGGTGCTTGCCGCCCAGCCGGTCTTCGATGACGTACCAGGCCTCGCCGCGGTATTCGTGGCGGTGGATCTGCACGTGGCCGCGCAGCCGCGGCTTCAGGTTGCGCAGCCGGTACCAGTTGCTGGAAACGAGCGACTTCGCCATGGCCGGCTCAGGGCATCCACTTCCACCAGCTCAGGCGCAGCCAGTCGATCATCGGCCGCGTCCAGATCCACAGCAGGCTGGCGCGGCCGGCGTCGACCTTGGCCACGCCTTCCATGTTGGGCGTGAGCTTGGGTGCGGCGTCGCCCAGTTCGGCCTCGACGCGGAAGTAGTTGCGGCCGTCCTCGGCCACGGCGATGGGCGTGAGCTTCTTCACCACGAAGGGCCAGTGTTCGCCCGGCTGGCTGGACAGCACCAGCTCGCCGGCGGCGCCGGCCTGCACGTAGGCGATGTCGCGCTCGTCCACCTTCAGGATCACGCGCCAGGCGTCCAGCGGCGCCAGCTCGAACAGCACTTTGCCGGTCTCCAGCGGTGAGCCCAGCTGCTGCGACAGGTCGCCCTTGACCACCACCGCGTCGAAGGGCGCGGTCACGTTGACACGCTCCAGCTTGCCCAGCACCAGGTCGAGCTGGGCGCGCGCCTGGTTGGCCTGCGCCGCGGCCAGGCTCTGGTCGACGCGGTTGCCCTTGGCCATGCCCTCGCGTTCTTTCTGCAGCGCCACTTCCAGCTCGGACTGCCAGCGCACCTTTTCCAGCTGCAGGTCGCGGTCTTCCAGCACCGCCAGCACCTGGCCGGCCTTGACGCGGTCGCCAGCGCGGGCCGGGGCCTCGCGCAGATAGCCCTCGAAGGGCGCCACCGCGGCGCGCTGCACCGCGCCTTCCACCAGCGCCTGCGCCGAGATGCGGAACGGCGCCGGCACCACGGCCAGCAGCAGCAGCAGCGCCAGGCCCAGGCCCAGGCCGAGCTTGATCGCCGGGTGCGAGGTGTCGGTGGCCAGGCCCAGCCAGCGCTTGCCCGTGCGCAGCAGCCGCGCCGCAGCGCCCTGGTCGGCTTCGCGCCGGGCTTCCAGCGCCGGGGCCAGGCTCAGGGCCAGCGTGTCCAGGTAGTCCAGTTCCTCGGCGCTGAAGGGGCGGTCGCGCTCCAGCATCAGCACGCCGGCCACGCCCTGCGCGGCCACCAGCGGCAGCGAGCACAGCGCGGCGGCGCCGGCTTCTTCGGCATAGCGGCGGTGGGCCACGCCGACCAGCAGGCCGTCGGCTTCGGCCGGCGCCGGCCAGAGCACACGCTGGCGCTGGTCGAAGGCTTCGTGCATGGCCTGCGCGGCCAGGTTCACGACCGAGGCATGTTCCTCGAACCAGGCGGCGTGCGACACCGCCAGCACGCGCAGCGTCTTGCCGCGGGCCACGCCCAGCTGCACCTGGTGGCAATCGAATTCGCGGCCGACGCGGTTGACCAGCGCCAGCGCGGCTTCGCGCGGGCTGGGCTCGGCCAGCATGGCCAGCAGCGTGTCCAGCAGGAAGCGGCCCTGCCGGCTGCGGCCCTGGTGCTGCTGCAGGTCTTGCTGGTGCAGCAGGTCCACCAGCCAGCCCGCGCCCCAGTGCGTGAGACGCAGCGCGCGCTGCAGCGCATCGGCGCTGGCGGCGCCCAGGTCCAGCACCACCGCGCCGTGCAGGCGCTCCTGGCTGAGCAGCGGATAGGCCAGCCGGGCATGGCCCAGCTCATCGGTGCGCACCACGCCTTCGCGCTGGCGCAGCGCCTCGGTGGCGATGTCGGACAGGTAGCTCAGGTCGCGCGCGGCGGGCAGCGCGGCGGCCGGCGCGAAGCTGCCGTCGGGGTGGGCCAGCAGCACCAGGCCGGCGCGCGCGTCGAGCAGCGAGCGGCACAGCACGTCCAGCCAGGCGGCCAGGAAGGCCTCGGCCGTGCCGGCCTGGGCCAGCAGCTGCCAGCCTTCGGTGCGCGGGGGCGCTTGGGTGTTGTCGGATACCACTGCCATGGGCCGGACCCGCCGTCGCGGGCATGCATCGCTGTTGAAGGCCCGCACCGCGGTGGCCGGACACCGGGGGACCGTAGCATCGGTGCCCCGCAGTGTCGAGCCCGAGGCTCAGGGACGGCGGCGGCGCGGCATGTGAACTATTGCCGCCTTACTTCAGCGTGCCGTAGCGGGCTTCGTACTGCGTGACCAGCTTGCCCAGCAGCTCGGACAGGCGCTTGGCGGCGAAGGGGCTCATGACGATGCGGTGGGTGAGCTCGATCTCCACCTCGGGCGCCATGCGGTCCCAGGTGTTGTTCATGCCGAAGTTCAGCACCACCTCCTCCTGCGTGGAATTGGCGTTGGCGAAGTTGACGTACGAGCTCTTCAGCTGGTCGACGTTCCACTTGACCTTCGGCATCGCGGGCACGTCGGGCTTGGCGGCAGTGGCCGGGTTGTCCATGAGCGGTTGACTCCTGAGCGGCAGGCCCGCGACGCGGACCCGCGCCGATTATGGGCAGAAGCCCGCGCCCGGCAGGCCCTTCAGCCCGGGGGGCCAAGGCCCTTCAGGCTGGGGGGTCAGAGGCGGATGCGCCAGTCGTTGCCGCCCTGCGGCGCGGCTTCCAGCCAGCCGGCCATCCACGGCTTGGCCGGCTGCAGCAGCGGGCGGTCGAGCCCGGCCGGGGCCAGCCGCTCGGTGCGCACGCGCACCGGCTCGGCTTCGGGCCGGGCCGGGCGGCGGCGCGCGGCGGCCGCACGCTCGCGGCGCGGCACGCCCAGGCCCCACGGGCCCAGGCTGGCGGCCAGCATGGCCGCGCCGCCGGCCCCGCCCAGCAGCGAGTGCAGCAGTTCGCTGCCCAGCAGGCCGGCATCGGCACCGGCTTCGGTGGCGGTGGGCAGGCCGGTGCTCTGCTGCAGCATCGGGTCGGCGGCAGCGGCAGCGGCCGGCGCCGGCGACAGCTGGGCGCGCGGCGACTGGGCGGCGTCGACCCGGAAGCGGGCGCGGTAGTCGCCGCCGGCGGTGCCGTCGTAGTCGCCGTCCAGCCACTGGCCGGCGCGGCTGACGAAGCCGGTGGCGCCCGAGCGCAGCAGGATGCGGTAGTCGCCTTCGGGCAGCGCGCCGCCGTCGGGTAGGAAGCTGAAGCCGGCGCCGTCGGGGTCGGGCAGCAGGCGGCCGCTGACGGCCTGCTCGCCGCGCAGCACGACGATGCGCTCGGAGCGCAGGCCGCCGGCGGCGTCGACCACCTTGTCCAGCCGGCCCAGGTCCACCGCCTGGTTGAAGCGCACGCGCAGCCCGCCGCCGGTGAGCGCCACGGCGCGCACCTGCAGCGCCTCGGGCCGGCCGGCGCCGGTGGGCTGCGATTCGATCAGCTCGTTCATCGCCTGGGCGCTGAGCACGGCGCCCGGGGCGGCGGTGGACGCGGCGCTTTCCACCACCGCGAAGCCGGTGGCCTGCGACAGCGGGTGGGCGCTGAGGTCGGTGACATTGACCGACATGGTGTTGCCCAGCTCGCTGACCGTCAGGCTGCTGGTGCTGCCGGGCGGCGTGAGGCCGACGCTGGTGAATTCGGGCAGGCGGAAGGGCAGCAGCACCTCGTCGCCCAGCACGGCCGAGGCCACCAGCACCGACGGCAGCACGGCTGGCGCGGGCACCGGATCGACGGTGGGGGCCGGTGCGGGTGCAGGCGCAGGGGCCGGAGCAGGCGTCGGCGCGGGCGCTGGCGCTGGGGCCGGTTCCGGTGCTGGGGCGGGTGCGGGCGCGGGCGCGGGCGCCGGTGCTGGCGTGGGCGCCGGAGCCGGGGCAGGCGCCGGGGCGGGTGCCGGCGCAGGCGCAGGCGCAGGCGCAGGCGCAGGCGCAGGCGCAGGGGCTGGTGCAGGCGCGGGAGCGGGTGCCGGGGCTGGCGCGGGTGCCGGCGCAGGAGCCGGCGCGGGCGCCGGGCTCTGCACCAGCACGCTCAGCGGTGCCGAGGTCCAGCTGCCGTCGGCGTCGAACACAGTGGCGCGGATCTGCGCGGCACTGACGTTCACACCGTAGGTGTGGGTGGCGCTGCGCGCATCGGCCGGCAGGTCGGTAACGGCGCCATCGCCCCAGTCGACGCGCCAGGCCAGCGGCACGTCGCCGGCGATGTCGGCATGGCTGAACTGCACCGTCAGCGGCTGGCCGGCCGACCACACCTGCGGGCCGCTGACCACGATGACCGGCGCCTGGTTCTGCACCTGCACCGCAAAGCTGCGCAGCGTGCTGGCGCCGCTGGCGTCGGTGACACGCACCACGAAGCTGGCGGCATCGGGGCCGTTGCCGGCCGTCCAGCTGATGCGGCCCTGTGGCGTGATGCTGGCGCCGGCCGGGGCCTGCTCCAGCGCATAGGTGACGGTGTCGCCGTCGACGTCGCTGGCCTGCAGGTCGATGAGCAGCGTGCCGCCTTCGACCACCTGACGGTCGGCCGGCTGCGGCACGGTGGGCGCGTCGTTCACCGGCCGCACGCTCAGGCGCACGGTGGCCAGGTTGCTCTGCAGCGCGCCGTCGCGCACGCGGTAGGTGAACAGGTCGTCGCCGTGGTAGTTGGCGTCCGGCGTGTACAGCACGCTGCCGTCGGCCTGCACGCTGACGCTGCCGTGCAGCGGGCCGTCGACGACGTTGAGCGTGAGCGTGTCGCCCTCGGCATCGGCATCGTTGTCGAGCACGGCGATGCGCAGCGGCGTGTCCTCGTCCAGCGCGGCACTGTCGTCGGCGGCCACCGGCGCGGTGTTGGTGACGGTGGTGACGAAGCGCACGTCGTCGATGACGATGACGCTGGCCGTGCGGTCCAGGCCCAGCAGGTCGAAGCTCAGGCGCGCCAGCGTGCCGGCGGCCACACCGGACAGGTCGATGGACACGCCGACCAGGTCGGTGCCGGCCAGGCGGCCGCCGCTGCGGTTGGCCAGGCCGTCGACCGTGACGCGGCCGGAGGCCCAGGCGCGGCCGTCGGCCTGGATGTTGAGCAGCGCGTCGGTACCCGTCAGCGGCGCGGTGCCGGCCAGCGGCGCGCCGTTCAGGTCGAGCAGCGCCACCTCGAACGCATCCACCGGGCCGGCGGCATTGGCCGCCAGGCCGATGCTGCGCAGCGTGAAGTTCAGCGTGCGCGCGCCCTGCGGCACCAGGAATTCCTGCGACAGGCCGCTCATGACGCGGCTGTCTTCGCCGAGCACCAGCGCGCCGGCCTGCACCGCGCCCTGGCCGGTGATCGTCCAGCCGAAGGCGGCATCGGCCGGGTTGGCGACGTCGAAGCCGCCGTTGGCCACGCCGGTGCCAGTGGCAGCCAGCAGGCCGCTGTCGGCCGCGGCCAGCGCGCTGCCGGCCTGCAGGTCGGCAGCCTCGGGCAGGCGGCGCTCGCCCGGCACAAGGTAGGCCCCCATGACGCTGGCGGTGGCGCGCGCGCCGTCGGCATGGCCCAGGCCGAGCACGTGGCCGAATTCGTGGGCCAGCACGGTGGCCAGGTCGATGCCCTGGGCCTGGCCGATGCGCGCGGCCAGCAGGCCGGCGGTGCGCACGAATTCGGCCTCGTCGACGGGCGTCGGGTCGACGAACCAGCCGTGGCCGGCGGCATTGGCGTCGATGCGCACGCGCACGGTGTCGCCCAGCACGGTATGGGCCAGCACGGCGCCGTCCAGGTCGGCGACTTCGAGCGTGACGTTGGCCAGGGCCGAGACATCGGCACCGGCCTCGCGCCACCAGCCGGTGACTGCGGCCACCAGATCGGCCAGGCCGTCGCTGGCGGCCAGCGTGCTGCTGCCGCTGACGCGGTTGGCCGGCACGCCGGTGACCGGGTTGGGCACGAACTGGCTGATGCTGCCCGTGCCCTGGTCGTCGTCGGTGACGGTGAGCGTGGCGGTGACCGGGCCGGCGAAGGTGCGGGTGACGCTGAGCGCGCCGGTGACGGCGGCGCTGCCGTCGCTGAAGGTCCAGCGGATGCTGTGCGTGTCGAGCAGGCCGGGGTCGACGAAGCTGCCGGTGAATTCGACCGTGCCGCCGCCCAGCTCGCGCAGCGTGATGCTGGGCGCCGGCGCCACGTTGTCGATGCCGAAGACCTGCACACGCAGGCCGCCCACGGCCACGTCGCTGCCGCTGCGCGTGTCGAAGAGCTGCGCGCTGGCCAGGTAGCGGTCGGGCTGGCCGGTGGGCCGGTCGTCGAGGTAGGTGTGGCTCAGCGCCATCACCGCATCGGTGACGGCAATGCGCTGGGTGCTGCCGTCGTCCCAGTCGAGGGCCAGCACGAAGCCGCCGGCGGCGGCCTCGGCGCCGACCGGCAGATCCCAGGTGACGGTGCTGCCTTCGGGATCGCCTTCCAGCTCGACTTCGGCCAGCACCTGCACGCGCACGGTGGTTTCGGCGCTGCCGGTGTCGTCGTCGCGCACGACGGCCGTGACCCGCCATTCACCGGCCAGATCGGGCCGCAGGCTGAAAGTGGGGGCGGCGCCGGTGTCGGTGCTGCGCAGGTTGCCCAGCGGATCGACCACGCGCCAGGTGAAGCGGTGGGTGTCGTCGGGGCCGGGGTCGGTGAAGCTCAGCGTCAGCGGCAGCGCCTCGCCCACCAGCACGGCGCGGTCGCCGCCCAGGCTCAGCTCGGCCGGCGGCAGGTTGTCCACGCGCAGCAGCAGCGCGCGGCTGGCCACGCCGGTGTCGTCGTCGGTAACGGTGATGCGCACGTTCTCCAGGTCGAAGGGCGTGCCGCTCGGGTTGTCGTCGGTGAAGCGGCGGGTGAAGCTCAGCGCGTGCGTGCCGGCCGGCAGCGTGCGCTCTTCGAAGCCTTCGTCGCCCCAGTCGACGCGCACGGTGAAGGTGTCGCGCACACCGGGGTCGCGCACGCTGAAGTCCAGCGTGACGGACTGGTTCTCGTCGATGCGGGTGGCCGACAGGCGTGCGTCCTCGATCACCGGCACCACGTTTTCCAGCCGCACCGGGCGGGTGGCGATGGCGCTGCCGGTGTCGTCGTCGCGCAGGCGCACGCGCAGCGAGCGGTCGTCGAAGGGGGTGCCGCTGCTGGGGTGGTCGTCCTCGATCAGGCGCGACACACTGAAGCTGCCGCTGCCGCCGGCGAAGCTGCCCACCTGCGCGAAGTCGTAGGACTGGAAGACGCCATTGCCCCAGTCGACCTCGAGCGTGAAGCTGTCGTCCAGGCCGGGGTCGCTGAAGCTGCCGCTGACGGTGAGGGTGTCGCCCTCGCGCACGGTGGCCGCGGACAGCGACACGTTGCCGAACACCGGCGCCACGTTGTCCACGCGCAGCCGCAGGTTGGCCTGGCCGTCGCCGGTGTCGTCGTCGACCATGCGCACGCGCAGGTCGGCAAAGTCCACCGGCGTGCCGCTGGGGTTGTCGTCGCGGAACGGCCGGCTGAAGCGGAACTGGCCGCTGCCGCCGCTGAAGCTGAAGCTGTCGGGCGTGGCGGCCACGAACACCCCGTCGCCCCAGTCGACCTCGAAGCGGAAGGTGTCGTCGCGGCCCGGGTCCTCGAAGGTGCCGATCAGCACCGCGGACTGGCCTTCGCGCACCTGCGCCTGCTCCAGCCGCAGCGAGGTGATCACCGGCGCCACGTTGGCCAGGTCGAGGTTCAGCGACAGGTCGGCACGGCCGCGGTCGTCGTCCTCGACGCTGACCAGGATGGTGTAGCCGTCGGACGGCGTGCCGGTGGGGTTGTCGTCGCTGTAGACATGGGTCTCGTCGATGTCGTAGCTGCCCGGGCCCACGCCGCTGCGGCGGGTGACGCTGCCGTCGCCCCACTGGATGACGACGGTGAAGGTGTCGTCGTCGCTGGCGTCGCTGATGCTGCCGGTGACGCGCACGCGGCTGCCTTCGTCGGCCTCTTCGGGGCTGACTTCCAGGTCGGCCACCTCGGGCGGCAGGTTGACGACGTCGATGAAATCGGCACCCACGCCGCTGACGGCGGTGGAGGTGGCGACGATGGCCCGGGTGTCGCGCGGCGTGCCGGTGGGGTTGTCGTCGGCGTAGGTGTGCTCCAGGTCGATGCTGGTCTGGCCGGCCGGCAGCGTGACCGTCTCGACCCGGCCGTCGCCCCAGCGCACGGTGAGCTCGGTGTCGACGGCCGGCGGGATGTCGACATTGAGCGTGAAGGTCGCGACGAAGGACGCGTTCTCCTCCACCGAGGCCGGTGCGTCGACGCTGATCGTGCCGTCGGGCACCACCACCAGCACCGACACCGGATCGCTCGAGCCCGTGTCGTCGTCGCTGACCACCAGCGTCACGGTCCACACACCGGTCTCGTCGGTGACCAGGTTGGTGCTGTCGCTGTTGCTGACGACGCTGCTGCTGACGCCGCTGGGCGAGATCACCGTCCATTCGTAGCTGAAGGTGTCGAGCTCGCCCGGGTCCTCGAAGCCCTGCACGGCAACGGTGATCTGCTCGCCCAGCGCGGCGTCGCGGTCGCCGCCCAGGTCAACGTCGCTCGGATCGACGTTGTTGACGACGATCTGGCGGGTGATCTCGACCTTGCCGTCGTCGTCGTCCTTGACGGTGATCTTCACCGTATAGGTGTCCGACGGCGTGCCCGAGGGATCGTCGTCGCGGTAGACCCAGGTGGGCATCAGCTCGAAGCCGAAAGGCGCGGTGCCCAGGTTGTTGTAGGTCTGCACCGGGCTGCCGTCGCCCCAGTCGATCTCGATGCTGATGTCGTCGTCTTCGCCCTTGTCCTTGACGTCGAAGCTCAGCACCACCTCGTCGCCCTCGTCCACCTCGTCGGGCAGCTGCAGGTTCTCGACCTCGGGGTCGGCGTTGTCGATCTGGATGTCCTGCGTGTCCTCGACCTCGCCAGTGTCGTCGTCGATCAGCTTGTAGGTGACGGTGTAGAGGTCGTCGTCGCCCGGGTCTTCGTCGTCGGTGTAGACGTAGGTGATCTCGAAGCTGCCGGTGCCTTCGTCGAAGCTACCCACGTCGTCCAGCGCGTAGGTCTTCACCGAATCCGGCTTGCCGTCGCCCCAGTCGACCTCGATCTTGAAGGTGTCCTTCTTGCCCTTGTCGGTGAAGTCGCCGCGCAGCGTGACGGTGTCGCCTTCCTCGCTGGGGTTCTCTTCCAGCGTGACGGTGCCGAACTCGGGATCGAGGTTGTTGACCTTCAGGTCGAGCTCGTCGCTGTCGGTGCCGGTGTCGTCGTCGCGCAGCGTGACCTTGAGCTTCAGCGTGTCGAAGGGCGTGCCGGTATCGGGATCGTCATCGAGGATCTCGCGCTCGATGCGGAAGCTGCCGTTGCCGTCGCTGAAGCTGCCCACGTCGAGCAGGTTGTAGGTGCGGACGATGCCGTCACCCCAGTCGACGTCGACCTTGAAGGTGTCGCGCTTTCCGGGATCGGTGAACTCGCCCGTCAGCACGACGGTGTCGCCCTCGTCGATCTCGGTCTCGTTCAGCTGCAGGCGGTTCAGCGTGGGGGCGACGTTCTTGACCAGCAGCTGGACGGTCTTCTCGGTCTTGCCGGTGTCGTCGTCCTCGACCACCAGCCGTACGGTCAGCGTGTCCTGCGGCGTGCCGGTGGCGGGGTGGTCGTCCAGGTAGGTGTGCAGTTCCTGGATCACGCCTTCTTCGTCGCCGGCCTCGATGAACAGGTGGGTGTGCTCGCCGTCACCCCAGTAGATGTCGAGGTTGTAGGTGTCGTCGGGGCTGGCGTCGCTGAAGATGGCGTCGAGCTGGACTTCCTGGCCTTCGTCGATCTCGACCTTGTCGAGCGCCATCTGCTCGATGGTCGGCACCACGTTCAGCACCGTCAGCTCGGCCTTGCCGCCTGCCACGGTGTTGTTGGAGTTGGCCACCAGCTTGATCACGTCCTGCGGCGTGAACGACGGGTCGTCGTCGTCGTAGCGATAGGTGAAGGAGGTGGTGGTCTGCCCGGCCGGGATGGTGGCCGAGTCGATGTGCAGGTTGCCCCAGTCCAGCGTGACGGCCGTGGCCTGGGCCGGGTCCTTCGCGCCCACCAGGGTCAGCGTCGCGGTCACCGAATCGGTGGCTTCGCGCACGCTGTTGGCGCTGAGATCCACCTTGACATAACTGTCGGTGAAGCGGATGTCGTCCAGGAACATCAGCTGGCTGAAGTCCTCGGCGACATTGAAGCGGTGCTCGCCCACGGCCCACGGCAGGAAGGCGGTGAAGTCGTTCAGCGCCTTGGACTTCGTGAGCGACAGGGTGCCCGTGCGCCCGCGCCAGTCCTCGGGCACGTCCATCCAGTAGGTATGGGTCTTCAGCAGGCCCATCTGGTCGATGTCGACCGTGACCTTGGGCTTGACCGACACGAAGTTGGCGTCGCTGCCGGCGCCCTTGAACTCGACCTCGATCTTGCCGGTGCTGGTGAACAGGAAGGGCGCGAAGATCTCGAAGGCCAGGTAGGGCTTGTCCACCGGCACCAGCAGCCGGTTGTGCGTGATGGTGTCGAACTCGATGACGCCGTCGAACAGCTTGTCGGTCAGTGCCTTGCCCAGGCCACCGGAGGATGCGATCGGCCCGGCCATGGTGGCATACAGCACGTCCTTCAGCACATCGGCGCCACCCATCAGCAGCGCGTAGTCGCTGCTGGGCTTGACCATGTCCTTCAGGTTCTTCTCGGCCAGGTCGAGCAGCCACTTCTTGAAGTCGCCCGGGTTCTTCGGGATCACCACCTTCTTGGCGGGGTCGACGATGAAGAAGTGCTCCAGCGCCTTCTCCCAGCTGTCGGGCGTGACGGCGCTGCCGACGGCCGTGGCGCCCGCGGCGAACCAGCCCTTCAGGATGTCGTAGACCTTGGTGGCCTGCTCGAGGATGGTCTTGCCGAGCTCGCTGTCGGTGCCCCAGTACTTCTCATACTGTTCCTTGTAGCCTTCCGCCGAGCTTTCGGGGAAGCCCGGCGTGCCGGGCGGTGGCGGCAGGCCGAAGAGCTTGCTCTTCACCGCCGCGCCCAGCATGTCGAGCAGCTTGTCGGCGCCCCACTCGAAGAACTTCTTCACCAGCTCGAGGCCGATGGTCTTGTAGTCGGTCTCGACGACGAACAGGCCGCTGAAGTCGAAGTCGGGCAGCGTGATCGAGGTGTTGGGGATGGTGAAGCCCACGTCCAGCCGATAGCCCTCGCCACCGTGGAAGGACCAGCCCGGCAGCTCGTAGGACAGCGGGAAGCGGTACTTGTCGTCGGCGCCGGTCGCGCGGGCGTACAGCGACTGCCGGATGCCGAGTTCGAAGCCGCCGTTGAACACGGTCGGCACGGCGCCGTCGTAGGGCTTGACGCTGTCGTTGGTGTATTCGGTGTTGTCGGTGTCGACCGCGACCAGGCTGCCCGAGTTGCGGTCGGGGCGGAAGGCTTCGCCGCCACCGATGGCGCTGTAGTACCAGCCGATGCCGACGCCTTCGGTGATGTCGTTGACCTCGTCATGCGTGCTCTGCGGGTAGATCACGCGTTCGGCGCTGTTGACGACGATCTTGTAGGGGTTGGTCGAATACCAGGGTTTGGCGCTGTACTCCTTGTTCAGCGGGACGACGCTGAACACCTCGGTGGCCAGGCCCTGGTCGCCCTTGCTGCGCCAGATCGGCATGTCCTGGAATTCGAGGATGCCGGTGTCGATGGTGCCCGCGTACCACTGCCAGACGCGGCTGTGCGGGCCACCGACGCCGGTGATGCCGAAATCGTCGAAGCCGAAGCCGGCGATGCTGCCGGCCTCCTTGTCGGTGCCGAGCAGCACGTCGATGTCGGCCGTCGACTCCGACAGCGTGTAGGTCGGCGCCAGCCCGGTGCCCGGTGCCGCGGGCGTGGCCGTCGGGTCCAGCGGGCGGCCGTTCGGCGTGGCCGTGGTGCCGCTGACGGCAGCGGCGGTCTGGTAGTAGTTGTCTGCGAAGGAGACGTTGCTCCAGATCTGGACATCCGGGTCCTTGAAGTCGCCGTAGGGGATGTTCAGTGCGATGCCGGTACGGTCGGCCCACTTGAGCGAAGTCTCCACCGCGCTCTTCAGCTTGCCCAGCAGCGTGTAGGCCCGGTACAGCGTGGGGATGGCGGCAAAGTTGCCGCTGACGACGGCCCCCACGCCGGCGACGATGGCCCCGGTCTGCAGCTTGTCGCTGGTGTCCTTGACCCACTTCAGCAGGTCGCCGATCTTGATGTCCAGCGACTTCTGGTCGAAGTCATGCGGATCCAGCGTGGTCATGTGGATGTCTTTGGTGACCACCTGGTGGAAGCCCAGACGCTGGATGATCTCGCTGTTGACGACGGTGCCGCGGCTGTGGCCGATGAAGTGCAGCGACGACTTCAGCAGCGAGCCCGGGTTGTAGGTAGCCACGCCCGAGCCGGCCGGCGGCAAGAACTTGCCGCCGAGCTGCTTGTCCAGGTCGATGATCGAGGTGTACAGCGCGTCGGCTGCGGCCTCGGCGAAGCCGGCATCGCTGATGTCGGACTCGACGTACCAGTCGGACACCAGCACCACCGCCTTGCCCGCGGCGCCGGCCAGCGCTTCCGCTCCCGTGGCCTTGGTGACCCGGTCCACCCATTGGCCAGTCAGCTTGTCGTAGGACAGGATCACGCCGCCGCCGGCCGCCTCGACGATCAGCCGCGCCATTTCCATGAAGGCCGGCGGCTGCTCGAACTGCCCGTTGGCGAAGAACGAGGCCAGCAGGCCGAGCTGGAAGCCGTGCGTCAGCACCGTCACCGAACTGAACGGCTTCTGTGTCTGCACCGGCGCCGAATCGAAGACGGTGGCCGCGTCGATGCCGCTGCTGGTGCTGGCCTTGAGCAGGTCCACGCCCCAGTGGTAGGTCTGCCCGGCCGTCAGCAGCTGGCGGGCCGCAGCGCCGAGCTCGACGATGGTGCGCTTCGCATTGCCCGAGGCGCCCACGTCCTTCCAGTTCAGCGGGTCGCGCAGGCTGTTCGCGTCGGTCACGTTGACGACGTAGCGACGGCCGATCTTCAGGTCGACGGGCGCCGTCAGGATGCGGCCCGGATTGGGGTCGCCGTCGGCACCCAGTGACGGGGCGGAGTACAGCAGCTTGAAGGGCAGTTCCTGCGGTCGCTCGCGATACTCGTCGTCAGGCCACAGGCCGGCGCCCGGTGCCAGCGAGCTGACATACAGCCGCGTGGTCCACAGGTCGTTGACGTTGCCGCCCAGCAGCTCGTAGTCGACCTCCCACTCGAAGGTCAGCGGCGTATTGCCCTGCGCGGAGGTGTTGATCGAGCCGGACGGACGGATCAGCTCCAGCACCGGTGCGCTCTGGATCGACAGCCCGCGGAAATGCGTCGGCAGGTCGATGGCCTTCAGGTTGATGCGGCGCGGGTCCTCCGCCACCGGCCGACCGGTGTTGTTGTACAGGCTGGGCGGGCGGCTCGGGTCGGGCGGCTCGGCGGCCGGCACGCCCTCGGCGAAGTCGGCCCAGGGGTGATCCAGGCCGTAGCGGTTCCAGGTGATCGGGCCGGCATACGAGAGACTCGGCTTCAGCGCCCGCTCGACCAGCTTGCGCACGTCGTAGACCGCGACATTGCCGGCGGCGCGGAAGCCGGCGTAGAGCTTGCGATCGGCGCTGTCGAGCTCGATGTCCTCGAGGAAGCTCATCGGGATTGGCGAGGTGGCGGCGACGATCGTGGCCGACTTGATGTGCGCCGGCGTGTTCCAGCTCGGGTTGTTGCCCTGCAGGTTGAAGGGGTCGTAGACGAGGCCGACCTTGGAGCCGACGGTGACCTTCTCTTCCAGCAACACCGCGTCCATCGCGTCCATGTAGTACAGGCGCGGGATGTACCAATCGCCGACGAACGCGTACTGCAGGTCCTGCGTGATCGCCGAACCGCTGGCGTTGCGGATGTTCAGGTCGATCTTGTTGCCCTTGGTGATGGTCACCGTCGGGTAGTAGAAGTCGCCGGCCAGCGGGTACAGCTGCGGTTCGTTCGCCCGCCCGTCGTCGGTCTTGTTCAGGCGCAGGTCGATCTGCTTCAGCTCGAGCTTGAAGGCCAGCGGGTTGTCCTGCTTGATGACCACCGTGCGCAGGCCCTGGCTGAGGTCCAGGCGCGAGGTGACGAGCAGCTTGTCGGCCAGTGCGGTCGGCGTGATATGCCAGGGCTCCAGGCCGGCCTCCACGCTGGCGATCAGCTGCCGCCACTTCATCGTGTTGGGCGAATTCGCGTCCTTGGGCCGGTCGGCCTCGTCGACGTTGATGACGTGTAGGTAGCCTTGCTGACGCCCACCCTGGGTCCAGCCACCAGGGCCGAACAACGTGGTGTTCGGTACCGTCACGAACAGCCGCTTGCCGTCGGCATTGACCGCCAGGTCGGTGATGCGGCCGGCCGCACCCGCCGGCACGGTGATCGAACCCGACACGCGGTGGAAATTGGGCGAGCCGGGCAGCAGGTCGATGATGTAGATGGTGCCCGGCGACGAGGCCACGTACAGGTAGCGCTCCGACGGGTCCAGCGCCAGCGCGGTGACGGCGCCCGGCAGGTTGATCGTCTTGCCGCCGCCGGGCACGTCGGCCAGTTCGAGCGTGAACGCGTCGATCACCGACACGCCGTTGGCATGGCCCACGAACACCCGCGACAGGTCGCGGGTGGCCACCGTGTCCATGATCGAATTGGTGCCCGGGATGGTGATCGTCTTGACCCAGGGCTCCGGGATCACCTGCCCGCCGGGGTCGTTGCCCGAAGCCGGCGTGGTGTAGGGCGTGGGGACGCTCGTCGGGTCGCTGGGGTCGTAGGGCGGCTTCGGCGCATAGGGCTCGTCGATGCGCGTGTTGTCGACGACGTACACCTCGTTGCCGCGGCCGGTGAAGGCGTAGCCGGTCTTGTTGTCCACGCGCGCCGTGCCGACCGAGCGCACATAGCTGCTCTGGCCGCTGCCGGCGTCGACCAGCGGCCGCTCGACAACGATGTCGACCAGGCCCAGGAACACCGACGAAGGCACCTTGACCTTGAAGACGCCGCCGGTGCTGCCCACCGCCGTGGCGGTCACGTTGGCGGCCGGCGCGTAGACGATGCCGTCGGGGGCGCGGAAGCCGATGCGCACGTCGGCCACCGAGAAGCCGCTGCCCGGCACCACCACCTTGTCGGCCTCGATCACCAGCTCGATGTTGCCCGGCGAGACCACCGGGGTCTTCAGCGACTGGATGATCGGCTTGTCGAGCTCGGCCGGATCCTGCGGCACGGTCGGCAGCGCGGCGCTGATGGCCATCGTGGCACCGTCGGCCGGCACGTCGATGTCGAGCGTGTAGCCGGCCTTGTTGGCGCCCCATTGCCGCCACATCTGCAGCTCGAGCCGCTGGCCGATGAAGGCCAGCGCGGCCATGCTGAAGATGCCGCCGGCAATGCCGCCGAAGACAGCGGCGCCGACCAGGCTGCCGCTGGCGGCGGCCATGCCCAGCGCCATCGAGCCGGCGACCATCACGCCGGTCAGGAAGCCGACATCGATGGTGATGATGCCCACCGGCTGCGCGGCGCGCGCCACCAGCACCGAGCCGCGGTTCGACAGGCCCGGGAACGGCGGCGAGGTCGAGCGGGCGATGCCGTCGGCGCCGACGATGCCGGAATCGACCACCGTCCAGACGTCCTGCTCGTCGCCGTTCGGCCCGAAGGGCAGGCGCATGCGCTGGAAGAAGTACACCGTCTCGCCCGCGGTGAAATCGCCCACCACCGGCACGGCCACCTGCACCGGGCCGCTGAGCCCGGACCCCTGGATGTCGAGGTCGAAGGCGCCAACGTAGCCGAAGGTCACGGTGCCGTCGGGCGCGCGCGGCGTGGGCAGCGACAGCGCCGCCTCGGACACGCTGGTCACGGTGACGGTGGCATCGCCGGCCAGCTGGCCGGGGCCGAAGGCTACCGTCACGCCCTCGGCATTGGCCACGATGCCGCCTTGTGCATCGACCACCGCGACGCCGGTGCGCGTCATCGGGTCCTCGATGCGCACCTTGATCTGGTCTTCGGCAAAGCCGTGGATCACGGTGACTGCGGTCTCGCCGGCGGCGCGGCCGGCAATCAGTCCGTCGGCCGTGACGGTGGCCAGGGCCGCGTTGCCGCTGAAGTACAGCGTGCCGTCGGCGGCCTTGTTGACGTACACATTGCCGGACTCGCCGAGCTTGACCACCGCCTGGCGGGTGCCGCCGTTGGGCAGGATGGCCACGCTGTCGGGGTAGGCATCGATGCCGAAGTAGTAGCTGATCAGGTCGTCGGGCCGTTCCGGCTCGCCGACGCCGACGACCGTGGCCGCGACCACGCCGCCGCGCGCGGCCACCATCGCGGTCGCGCCGTCCTTCAGCAGGGTCAGCAGGCCCTGCGGCGACAGCGACGCGATGTCGGTGTCGAGCAGGCCCAGGCTCACGTAGTCCAGCGGCAGCAGCACGTCCTGCTGGTCGGCGAAGTCGCCTTCCAGCACCACCAGGAAGTTGTCGCCGACATTGCCCAGCAGGCGGCGCTGCACGAAATCGATGGACAGCAGCGGCGCATCGCTGACGGTGACGCCCAGCGTGGCCAGCGGCGAGGCATTGAAGCCGTCGTCGGCCACCAGCTGCAGCGCCGCCGGGCCGGTGTAGCCGGCATCGGGGCGGTAGTACAGGTAACGACCGTCGGGCGTCAGCGTGGCGCTGCCGTGCTCGGTGCCGACGATGCGGAAGTAGACGTCGTCCCCTTCCGGATCACTGGCCACCTGGCTCAGGTCGAGCAGCACGCCCAGGTCCTCGTGCGTGAACAGCGCCGGCAGCGTGGTGGCCAGCTGCGGCCCGGCGTTGACGGTGTAGCCGTAGTTGGCGTACAGCACCTGCCGGTCGGAGCGGTCGAAGATACCGTCGCCGCTCAGGTCGACGAAGCCCCCGGCGGCCTGCACCACGCTGCTGTCGTTGCCGTCGACCTTGCCGTCGTCGTTCAGGTCGCCGGCCACCTCGATCTGCAGGTCATAGGCACCGCTGCCGCTGACGGCCAGGCGGTACAGGCCCTCGGCAGCGATGCCGTACAGCGCGGTGGTGCGGCCGCCGCTGCTCAGCACCGACAGCGGCGTCAGGCCCTGCAGCTGCGGCGTGGCGCTGCCGCTGGTGGACACGCGCAGGATCAGCTGGCCGCCGGCCGTGCCGGCGATCTCGCTGGCGCGCACGCTGAAGCTGTACAGGTCGCTGGCACCGGCCACCAGCACGCCGCTGCGCGTGCTGCCGGCAAAGTTGGCGGCACCGCCCAGGTCGGCGACCACCGGCCTTTCGACGACGCTGCCGTCGGCGGCGTAGTCCACGGCGCGGCCGTCCTGGCCGATGCGCACCATCGTGCTCAGCCGGCCGTTGGCGTCGTAGGCGTAGCGATAGCCCTCGCCGGTGCTCAGGTTGCGCATCGCGCTCAGCAGGCCGGCCGCGTCGTACTGGTAGACGAGGCTGCTGCCGTCCGGCGCCACCACGCGGGTGATGCGGCCGGCGGCATCGCGCACGAACTGCAGCGTGGCGCCCGATTCGGCGGTGATGCCGTTGTCGCTGACGTACAGGCGCTGGCCGCCCGGCTGCTCGATCTGCTTGATGCCCTGCGTGGCGTCGATGCGGTAGACCGTGCCGTCCGGCGCGGTGAGCGTGTAGTCGAAGCCGGGGTAGTTGCCGGCCAGCGGGTGGTAAGGCAGGCCGCTCACCGCGTCGAAGAAGCGCGCGCCGCTCTTCTGCAGCAGCGCGTCCACCGAATCCAGCGTCCAGCCGTGGTTGCCGTCGGCCGTCCACGCCGGCTTGTAGAAGGTCAGCGTGCCGACGGTCTCGATCGCCGGCGTGAAGCTGAAGCCCGCGCGCTGGCCGCTGGGCAGCGTCAGCCACAGGCGGGCGCCTTCGTCGAAGGCTTCGTACACGCCCAGGTGTTCGCGGCCGGACAGCGGCACGTCGGTCTCGATGCGAATGTCGCTGCCCGACAGGCCCCAGCCCCAGCCGAAGGCGCCGGACGTGCCAGCCTCCAGGCTGTCGTACTGGCGCATCAGCGTGAAGCTGGTGCCGCCCAGGTTCACCGTCAGGTCGGCATCCTGGCGCTGGTAGGCGCCCAGCTTGGCAGCGGTGTCGATCTCGATGTCGCCGCGGGTGACGCTGGTGCGCCCGCCGATGTCGCGCGCCACCAGGCGCAGCGTGTACAGGCCGTCGGACAGGCGCCGCGCGTCGAAGCTGGCCAGCGTGCCGTCCACCAGGCTTTCGCCGCTGGCCACGGTGGCCCAGTTGGTGCTGCCGCGGCGCGCGATTTCCAGCCGCCAGAAGTCGAGGTTGGCATCGGCCACCTGGCCGGACAGCGCCGTCAGCCCGGTCAGGCGCGCGCCCTGCAGCGCATCGGCCAGCTGCACGATCGGCGCCAGCTTGTCGGCCGGGTCGCGCACCTTCAGCTGCGTCACCTGCTCGCCGCTGCGGCCGTCGGCATCGACGGCCACCGCCCGCAGGTTGATCTTGCCCGGCTGCGTGGGCGTGATCAGCGCGCGGCGGTTGGCATCGAGCGGCACTTCGGTGCCATCGACGAACAGGCGCACACTCGTGATGTCGGCAAAGCTGCTGGCCAGCGCGCTGACCAGCACCGCTTGGCCGGGCACCACCGCGAAGCTGGGCGTCAGCTCGATGCGCACCGTCGGCGGCGGCAGATCCAGGCTGGCGCGCAGCACGATGTTCTGCCGCGCCACCGCCAGGCCGTCGTCGGCCAGCAGCGTGACGATGTATTCGCCGGCCTGGCCGGGGCCGGGCATCCAGCTGAACACACCGGTGTCGGCGTTCAGGCTGGCGCCCTCGGGCAGGTCGATGGCGCTGAACTTCAGCACCGCGCCGGCATCGGGGTCGCTGGCGGCCACCGTGAAGCTGTAGCGCTCGCCGATCAGGAACTGGCGGTTGCTTTCGTCCAGTGTGGGCGCGCGGTTGACGTTGGCGACCAGGATCTTCAGGTCGTAGTGCACCGGGATGCCCGACGGGTCGGCCGCGGTCAGGCGCACGATGTGCTCACCGGCCTGCTCGGCCGTCGGCGTCCAGACGAATTCGCCGCGGCTGGGCACGAACACCGCACCGGCCGGCATGCCGGCGGTGGCGGCCAGCGTGATCGGCTCGGCATCGGCATCGGCCACCACGACGCTGAAGCGCAGCTCGGCGCCCTCGCGCGCCAGCTGCGTGGTCACCGGCACGAACACCGGCAGCTGGTTGGTGTTGGTGACCGTGAGCCGGATCGTCTCCAGGCTGGAGGCATCGCCGTCGGTGGCGGCAAAGGTGATGTCGTAGGTGCCGGCGCGGTTCAGCGCCGGACGCCAGCTGAACAGGCCCGTCTCGCCGTCCAGCGTGGCGCCGGCCGGCAGGTTGACCGCCAGATAGCTGAGCGCGTCGGCGTCCAGATCGATGCCGCGCAGCTGGAACTGCAGCAGCTCGCCCTCGGCCACCTGCTGGTCGCCCACCGGCACCAGCACCGGCGTGCTGTTGGCATCGCGCACGATGACGCGGAAGCTGCGGCTGCTTTGCTCGGCGCGCGCGGCATCGCCGTTGCCGCTGTCGCGCACGCTGACCTGCACGTCGTAGCTGCCACGGTCGGCGGCGGTGGGCGTCCAGCGCAGCATGGCCACGCCGTAGACATCGGTGGGCGACACCGTGGCGCCGGCCGGCAGGCCCGATAGCGTGTAGCTCAGCGCATCCTGGTCCAGGTCGGACACCAGCACCGGCATCTGCAGCGGCTTGCCCGGGATGGCGACCACGTCGCCCAGGAAGCGCAGCTGCGGCGGCTCGTTCAGGCTTTGCACGCTGACGATGAAGACGTAGCTGGTCGAGCGCTTCTCGTTGGGGTTGCCGTCGCCATCGTCGGTGACGGTGACCTTGATCGCATGGTCGCCGCGGTCACCGACGTTGGGGTTCAGCGTGAAGCGGCCGGTGCCGTTGCCGTTGTCGACGAAGTTGATGAAGGCCGGCAGCGGGAAGCCCGGCATCTCGCTGCTGGCCGTCAGCGTGCGGGCATTGTTCTCGGCGTCCTCGGTACCGATGTCGAAGGCCAGGCTGCCGCCGCGCTGCACCACCACGTTCTCGATCGGCACCACCACCGGCGCGCGGTTGATGTTGCGCACGACGATCGGCACGGTGGTCACGGTGGTGGCCGGCGTGCCGGTGCCGTCGCCATCGTCCACCGCGGTCAGCGTGATGTTGTAGACGCCTGCCTGCAGGTGCGTGGGCGTCCAGCGCAGGTCCCAGGTCTCGGTGTCGAAGGTGGCGCCTTCGGGAAGGCCGCTGGCCGTGACATTGACGCTGCGGCGGAAATCGCTGACCTGCACCAGGCTGCCGTCGGCCGCACGCTCGCCCGGCTCGTAGAACGGGTTGTCGGGGTCGTAGGCGTAGGCCTTGAACCACAGCGGCTGGCTTTCGTAGACCTCCCAGCCGTCGAAGGGGTCGAACACCGGCGCCGCGTTGGCGTTCAGCACCTTGAGCTTGATGTCGGTGGTGAAGCTGTACTGGCCGTCGTCCACCGTCAGCGGCACCACGTACTCGCCTTCCTGCGTGTACAGCGGCGTCCATTCGAGCAGGCCGGTCACCGGATGCAGCGTGGCACCGAAAGGCAGCGCAGTGGAAGAGTAGCGCAGTTCGGCCGCCGCGTCGCCGCGGGCGATCAGCTGCAGGCGCAAGGTATCGCCTTCGGTCAGCACCCGGTCGGCCGGCTTGACCAGCTCGGGCATACGGTAGCCGGGCGTGACCAGCAGGCTGAAGGACACGAAGCTGGTGACCTTGCCGTCGCTGGCGTAGATGCGCAGGTCGTTGTAGGTGCCGGCGCGGTCGAAGGCCGGCGTCCAGTTGAAGCTGCGCGACACGGCGTCGAAGCTGGCCCCCGGTGGCAGGTTGTCGGCCCAGACCGTCAGCGCATCGCCGTCTTCATCGGCCAGCAGCACGCTGAAGGCGATGGCTTGGCCCTCGCGGCCTTCGACCACCGTCGGCGCGGAGACGAATTCCGGCGCTCGGTTGCCCTGCGCCACGTCGATGACGAAGCGCTGTAGCGTCAGCGCGCCGCGGGCGTCGAACACACCGAAGGTCACCGCCTGCTCGGCTGGCGCGCCGACCGGCGGCGTCCAGGTGGCCTGGCCGGTGTTGACGTCGATGCGCATGCCCTCGGGGCCGCTGAGCAACACGTAGAACACCGGGTGGCCGTCGGGATCGCTGGCGCTGACCAGCGTCTCCCAGGGCTCGCCGATGGTGGCCTGCAGCAGCGGATCGGACTCGATGACCGGCGCGTTGTTCAGCTCGCTGGCGCCCAGCACGCCGACGGCGAAGTCCACCCGCTGGCGGCCCGGCGTGGCCACCGCCACGGTGCGGCCCACGGTGGCCTGCCCGGGCAGCAGCCGGCCGCCAGGCGGCAGGTTGGCCGACAGGTCGATCAGCCAGCGGCCGTCGTCGGTGCGGCCCTGCGTGCTCTGCGGCACGCCGCTGTAGCCGTCGCGCGGGTCGAGCAGCAGCACTGCCGGCAGCGTGACCGCGACATCGCCCTTGTTGCGCAGCGTGATCTCGTAGGACAGCGTGCCGGTGGCGCGGTCGTAGCGGGTCAGGCCGAACTGCAGGTCGATCAGCGCCGACAGGTTGTTGATGGCGTCGAAGCGCGTGACATGGTCGCCGCCCATGCGCTCGCCCAGCACGCTCTGCAGCGTGTCCTGCACGGTCAGCGTGTAGCGGTCGGGCTGCAGCACGCCGGTGACGAGCAGCATGCTGCGGGTGGCGGCGTCGTAGCGCAGGCCCTGCAGCGTGACTTCGCCGACGCTGTCGCCCACCAGCTTGTAGTTGGCCGGGTTGAGCACGCTGCCGGGGTGGGCCGCGTCGCCGACGAACATGTCCTGGTCGAAGACCACGGTCATGAAGGGCAGCGGCAGCGGCAGCGTGCCGCCGTCGGCCGGCGAGGTGGCCACCACACGCGGCGGCGCGGTCGGCGCCAGCAGGTCGACCTGGTCGCCCTGGCTGATCAGCACGCGACCGTCGCTGGTGGCAAAGACCACGTCGCCACGCGTGCCGCCGGTGGCCACGGCCAGGCGCTTCAGCGTCGCCACGTCGACCATCGTCAGCTCGGACTCGGGCCGCGCCGCGCCGGTGCTGTCCACCGGGCCGGCGTTGTGCGACACGAACAGCAGGTCTTCCAGGTAGCTGCCGTTCTTGCCGAAGGCGATGGAGTCGAGGTCGGAGTCGAACTCCAGCATCAGCTCGGCGCGGCGGAAGGGCGTGAACTTGACCACCTGGCGCCGGTCGGGCCAGGTCACGGCCCACAGGTTGCCCTGGTTGTCGAAGGCCAGGCTGCCGACACGCAGGTTCTCGTCGCGACTCCATTGCTCGAACAGGCCGGTGTCGGGGTCGAAGACGCTGACGCCGGCGTTCGTGGACACGAAGATGCGGCCGCGGCCGGGCTCCACCGCCAGCGCGATCGTGATGCCGCTGCCGTGGCGGGCCAGCACCTCGCCGGTGTCGGCGTCCAGCTGCAGCAGCGCGCCGCCGCCGGTGGTGGCCCACAGCCGGCCGTCGTCGCCGAAGGCCAGGTTGAAGATCGGCTCGCTGTGCCGCACCCACGGCGTGCTGTCGGCTGCGCTGCCGCCGTCGCGGTTGAAGCGCCAGATGTCGCCGCGGTTCTCGCCGCCGGAAATCAGGATCGTGCCGTCCGACGCCTCGGCGATGGCCATCGGGCCGATGCCGGCATGGCTGGTGACGAAGCCGTCGGCGAAGACGCTGCCGACGAAGGGCCGCAGCACGCTGTCGAACTCGCTGGGCCGCGTCGGCGGCGTGACGTTCGGGATGCCCTGCTGCGCTTCCTGGAACACCTCGTTGGTGGACGGCAGGTCCACCGGCGGCGGCGGCAGGCCGAAGTTGGGCGGCGTACTGTTCGGCACCTGCGGCAGCGCACCCAGGTTGGCCGGGCCGCCGTCGGCCTGGGCATTGATGCCGGGCGTGGGCTTCTCGCGGTTGCCGGCGATGTCGGTGGACAGTGCCAGGAACTCGTAGGTCTTGCCGGCGTCGCCGTCGAAGACCAGCTGGCCGCTGGCCTGCTCGAGCCGGCGCTGCCAGATCTTGAAATCACCGCCGTCGATGGCGACGTACAGCGTCACGTGCTTGAAGCCGGCGCCGCCCGCTGCATCAGCAGCCGCCCACTCGATGGTGTAGCTGTCGGTGCCGCTGACACGCTCGACGCGCAGCTGGGTGGTCGGCGCCACCGAATCGACACGCTGCTCGATGACCAGGGTGTCTTCCGGTGCCTGGCTGTCGAAGAGCACGCGCGCGCTGCTGCGCACGATGCCGTCCGGGCGCTGGTTCAGCGGCGTCTTGTCGGTGACCTTGACCTCGTCGGGCGAGCGCGCCTCGACGGTGTAGCTGACGAAGCCGGCACCGGCGCCCAGGCCGTTGTTGGGCGCCAGCAGGCCGCGGGTGCGGTCCTGCAGCAGCTCGCCAGTCAGCGGGTCGATGGCCTGCAGCACCCACGACACGCCGGCCGGGTTCTGGTAGGTGTCGACGCCGGCCGACACGCGCAGGATGAAGCCCTTGGTGTAGGTGTAGTCGATGTCCGCCTGGTACGACCAGCGGCCCTCGGGGATGTCGATGTCGATGTCGCCGATGCGGATGTCGCCGAGCTGGAACGTGGCCGGGTCGAGGTCGGCATCGAGCTGGGTGACGATCTGCACCTCGTTGACGAAGCCCGAGGCGGAGCTGCTGTTCTCGAAGTTGACGGTGTAGGGCAGCGCCTGGTCGATCGGCAGCCAGCCGCCGGTGTCCATGGTCTGCGGGCCGGTGATCGACGCCAGCCGGCCTTCGCCCGCCGAGCCCTGCAGGTACTTGCCGAAGTCCAGCGTGACGAAGGCTTCGCCGCCCACTTCCTCGGGGCCGCTGATCTGGAACTCCGGCGGGATGCCGGCGCCGCGGCTTTCGAAGGGCATCCACGGCACGTAGACGCGGAACGCCTCGAAGTGGGTGGGCGCGGTGAGGTTGAGGTTGTAGTCCTCGAACTCGGGGATCGCCGGTACCGGCACCTCGCCGATGTAGCAGTCGCTCTCGCGCTGGTCCCAGTACTCGATCTCGGCCAGCCGGTACTGGTCGTGGCCGTAGAGCTCGCGCACCTTCTCGAAGAAGCCCAGCAGGTCGGCGTCGCTGCGGATCACCTCGCCGCCGGGCCCGAACAGGATGCCGGAGCTGATGACCGACATCAGGCTGACGATGTGCTGCTGCGTGCGGATCGGCGGCGTGGCGCCGTCGGGGCGCAGCAGCTCGGCGTCTTCCAGCGCGGCCAGGTACAGGTCGACCCAGACCTGCTCGTCGGCGGCCAGCGCCAGCAGCGCCGCCGGCGCGTCGTCGGAAGCGTCGTTCGGCGTGGCGGAGCCCTTGGCCAGGATCGCCGTGCGCAGGTCCTTGGCCTTCGCGGTGTTGAAGGCCACGTACTCGGCGCGGGTCATCGTCGTCGCCGCGGCCACCATGTGGAAGCGGAACGGGATGAACGGGATCACGCAATCGTCGGGGACGGCCTCGTTCTTGTTGTACATGCCGACGAAGTCCAGCTGGTCCATCGCCGCGCCCAGCCCGGGCTGCACTTCTTCGGCCTTTTCCTTGACGGCCGTCCACCAGTCTTCCAGCCCCGCGGGGCCGTCCTCGAGCAACTCGTCCAGCTCGGGGAAGTAGTTGGCCATCTTGCCGCGGAACTGCTCGAACGCACGTTCGTGCATCTCGCGCAGGCCGGGGTAGGTGACGACGTTGAAGGTGAAGCCGGAGAAACCTTCGGTCGGCTGGTCGTACAGGAAGCCGCTGGTCAGCAGCTGGCCGTCGGTGTTGGTGATCGATTCCAGTTCGGCCCAGGGCACACCGTCGTTGGCCGAGCCGGCACTGCCCTCGGGCGTGCCGCGCACGTTGGTGAAGAACTCCAGGTACGGCAGGCCGTAGACGATCGGGTTGAACAGCAGCTGCGGCACCCCCACCTCGAAGTAGGTGTAGGGCGCATCGACGTTGCTGATGCCCTGCAGTGCCACCGAGTAGGTGGCCTGGTCGCCGGCCAGGATGATGCGCGGCCCGCCCAGGCCGATGGTGACTTCGGGCTCGACCGCGCGCTCGATCAGGAAGCGGTAGGGAATGATCGCGTCCGAGCCGTCGGGGTTGATGACCTTCAGGTCGTACAGGCCGTGCGGCGCGCCGGTGAAGTCGAAGGTGGCGATGATGGTCGTCGAATCGACCACCTCCCAGACCAGCGGCTCGTACTCGGCGATGCCCGGGCGCACCAGCTTGACGATCGCGCCTTCCTGGAACTGCGCGCCGCGGATGGTGGTGGTGACGTGCTTGCTGTCGCCGCCGGTGTCGGTGTGCACGTCGGTGATCAGCAGCGGCAGCAGCTCGGCCAGCAGCGTGATCTGCGTGCCGGTGGGCGCGGCGCCGTAGTTGCGCACCAGCACGTAATAGGTGCCGGGCTCGGTGCTGGGCACGATGGCCGTCAGGTCGCTGGACAGCGGGCCTTCGTAGGTGGCGTCGTACACCGCCGAGGTCGGCACACGGCCGCCGCGGATGAAGATCTCGTTGGTCGCGGTCGGGTCGCTGGAATCGAGCTTGATGCGCAGCGTCTGGCCGTCGGGCACCTGGATCTGGTACAGCCGCTCCTGCTTGGGCGCCAGCGAGGTGACCAGCGGCACGCCGATCTGCAGCGCGTCCACCGCCACCTGCATCGCGCCCGGGCTGGCCGTGCGGTTGTTGGCCTCCTGCACGCCTTCGTACACCTGGTTGAAGACGTCGGTGCGCACGATGACGCGGTAGTTGCCGGGCGCGGCCGCCGGCATCAGCGTGTCCAGCGTCAGCGTGTAGCTGCCGTCGGGCTGCAGCGTGCCGGTGTAGCTGGCGCGGCCCAGCGGCCGGTCGCCGATGTCCCAGATGGCGTCCTCGGACAGGAACACCGAATCGGTCCAGCTGCCCGAAGCCGCCACGTCGCTCTGGTTGGTGACGGTCCAGCTCAGCTGGATCGGCTGGCCCGAGCGCACCGACGGCGGCACGGTGATGCCGCTGACCACCAGGTCGGTCGGCGGTGGCTGTTCGATGACCATCGGCACGTCGCTGGCCCGGGCGTTGTTGCGCTCGTCGGACTCGAACACCTCGCCCTTCTGGCCGTAGCGCAGCGGGTCGGTGACGACGAAGACGTAGTAGGCCTCGGTGGCCAGGTCGGTGGGCACCGTGAAGCTGCGCGCCACGTCGTAGGACGCGCCGGCCTGCAGCCCGCCGGTGCGGCGGATCGAGCCAATGAAGCGGTCGGCCTTGGTGTCCAGGAAGTTGTCGCGCGACAGGTAGACCAGGTCGTCCCAGGCGTCTTCCTGTGCCGGCGTGCTGCCGCCCAGGTTGCTGACCGTGTAGGCCACGTCGAAGCTTTGGCCACGCACGGCGCGCAGGTCGGCCGTCAGTGCGGTGACACGCAGGTCCGGCGGCGCATAAGGCTGCACGGTCAGCGCGCGCGCGGTGATGTTGTTGCCCTCGCCCTGGAACTCGCGCACCACGCCAAAGGGTGCGGCGCCGCTCGTGTCCAGCCCGCGCAAGCGCGGCGACAGCGCGCTGATGGGCGCCCAAATGCTGCTGCCGCGGTTGGCGTCGGCAAAGGCCAGCAGGTGGTATTCGCCGTTCAGGTCGTAGGGCACGGTGACCTGCACCGTGGCGGTGTAGCTCTCGCCGGGGCGCAGCTTGCCGTCGGTGCGACCGTACTTGGCCTGGATGGCCGCCTTCGCCGCCGCGCTGGTGACCTCGGCATCCAGCGTGTCCAGCGACGCGTCGTAGGAGAAGAAGATGCGGTCGACCCAGCCGTCCTCGCGGGTTTCGCGGTTGCCGACGTTGGTGACGGTATAGCTGACGCTGATCGCCGCGCCGGCGGCCACCGTGGTGGGCAGCTGCAGGTCGGTGACGCGCAGGTCGGGCTCGCGGTAGATGACCGGCAGGCTGGCCCGCGCCATGTTGTTGGTCGGGTTCTCGTAGGCGGTGCTGTAGAACATCTCGCGCGGGTCGCCCGCCGCGAAGACGCCGTCGCCATTGAGCACCGGATAGGGCCGCACGGTGGGCAGCGGCGGCGCCGGCGGGATCGCCGAGCCCGACCCGGTGTTGGTGAACACATACAAGTAGTACGGCCCTTCGATGCCGGGTGGCAGCGTGACCTCGACCTCGCGCGTGTAGCTGGCGCCGCCGGCCAGGCCGGTGTTGGCCACCTGCAGCGAGGCCAGCCGCGTCACCCGGTTGACATCGGCGATCCACACCGGGTCCTTGGACAGGAAGATCTGGTCGGTCCAGTACTTGGTCTGCGGCCAGACGGTGAAGGCGCTGTCGTTGGTGACCGTGTAGCGCACCACCGTCTTCTCGCCGGAGAAGGCCTGCGTCTCGGGCACGACGGCAGTGACCTTCAGGTCCGGAATGCGGTCGCGCACGTCGGTGGCGGCGGTACGCGTGTCGTTGCTGCCGTCGGTGTCCGCGGCGACGGTGGTGCGCACGTGCACGTAGCGGCCCTTGACGCCGGGCTCCAGCAGCAGGTTCTGCGTCTGCGTGTAGCTCTGGCCGAAGGCCAGTTCCTGCGGCGCATTGAAGCGGCCCAGGTAGAACTGGTTGGCACCCTGCGCCCCCAGCACCGGGTTGTCGCTGATGAAAACCTCGTCGTAGCCGCCGCGCGCGGCCCCTTGGCCGTTGTTGCGCACCGTCCAGCTGAGCGTGAAGTTCTCGCCGGCCCATTCCTGCAGTTCGGGCAACACGGCCGTCACTTCCAGGTCGGGGAACACCACCACCGGCGGCGTGCCGATGACGCGGAAGCCGATCAGGTCGGAGCCGCCGGCCTTGTAGTTGTTGTTGTTGACGGCGTTCGGGTCGTCGGGGTTGACGTTGATCGCCAGCGTGTCCTCGAGCAGCGTGGCATACGGGTCCACCCAGGGCGTCAGGTAGTACTCGCCGCTGCGCACCGAATCGGGCAGCTTCACGGTGACGATGCGGTCGTAGCCTTCGCCCACGCCGAGCACGCCATCGGTGTAGTTGAAGGACGTCAGCAGCACGTCGCCCTGGCCCGGGTGCGGCCGGTTCTTGTCCTTGGTGAGCCAGATCTGCTCGGCCCACTGGCCCTTGTCGGTGGCGCCGCTGCCGCGGTTGGTGACGGTGTAACGCACCT
>Ga0209369_1000703_pt1 | contig 28919 bp, 24 predicted proteins | sample EBPBio142010_DNA_FD_185865 | JGI IMG/M metagenome (GOLD analysis project Ga0209369, IMG submission 185865) | Wastewater treatment Type I Accumulibacter community from EBPR Bioreactor in Madison, WI, USA - Reactor 1_10/4/2010_ DNA (SPAdes)... | ecosystem: Engineered > Bioreactor > EBPR >... | reverse complement strand
GTTTCCGGCCGCAGCACGAATTCGATCACATTGCCGGTCGGGTCGCGGAAGCGGATGAATTCGCGCACCATCCGTGCCTCGCATTCGGCGCGGGTGCCGTAATAGACGTCATGGCCCAGGGATTCCAGCGTGGCGCCCGCGGTCTGCAGATCCTGCGCCGTGCCGATTTCGAAGGCGGTCATCTGGTCGGTCGGATCGCCCTCGAAATAGCACAGCGTATGGGCGCGGGCATCGGATTTGAAATAGACCGCGCCCTTGCGCCTTTCGGCCACTTCAAGGCCCAGGATATTGACCGCATACCATTCGGCCCCGGCCAGATCGGTGGTGCCAAGGCGGCAATAGACGACATCGCGAAGTTCGATCATCCTTCGATCCTTCCCTGAAATTCCGGCTGCGTGCTGGACGAGCCCCAGGCGCAATGCGACCGGGCGGTGTCGGCGAATTGGCGCGGGCCGCGGGCTTCGATTTGCGGGCCCTTCTCCATGCCGTGGATATACGAGAACAGCAGGCCGCCCGGCCCGCGCGTGGTCACGAAACTGGCCCCGGATGTGGGCTGGCGGCCCGGGCCCGCGACCACGGGCAGTTGCAGCTTCTGGAAATGATACCAGTTGCGCATGACGTGATCGCGGGTCGCAACCTCCCAGCTTGCGCCGAGAATGCCGTCGCGGTCGGACGGGTAGAGCGCGATGCGGTGATGCGCCTCGTCCAGGGCCAGGAAGACCGCGTCGCCCGCATAATCGCTGACGCGCAGGCCCAGGCCCTTGACCCAGAACGCCTCATTCGCCGCGATGTCGCGGCAGCACAGCGAGATGGCGGCGAAATCGCTGATCCCGGCATCGCGCCCGCCGTGATAGGGCCAGCCCGAAGTGAGCGGCCGCCAGACCAGTTCCACCGTCACGCCATTCGGCGCCGCCACGGCCAGCGCCTGCTTGACCTGCCGCGCCGCGCAGGCCTGGGGCGACAGCCGGGTCGTGGAATAGCCTGCCGCCGTCAGCCGATCGGCCAGCGCGTCCAGATCCTCGGGACGCGCCACGGTCAGCGCCAGCGCCGTGCCCTCGCCCCGCGCGCAGCACAGCGCATAGTTGCGCGCATCCGAGCGGAAGGTGGCGCGGGTCTCGTCGCGCTCCATCGGCATCAGCGCGAAGACATCGGCGGCAAAGGCCTGGGCCGCGTCAAGGTCTTCGACTTCGATGCGCAGATAGCGCAGGTCGCGATAGGTCATCTTCGTCTCCGCAAATCTTGCCGGGGTCCGGGCACACAGGGCGCCCGGCCCGCGTTTTCCTTGGGTCAGTTGGCCGCCATCTCGGCTTCCAGCTCGACCAGAACCGGCGCCTTCACGCGCCAGTCTTCGTACCATTTGTCGACCGCCGGGCCGAACCAGGCCCGGTCCACCGTCATGACCGTCACCGGCGTGGTCTTGAGGTCTTCCATGTACTTGTTGTCGAGCGCGCCATAGGTGTCGATGATCGCCTCGAAATTCGCGGTCATGATCTCCTGGATCACGGCGCGGTCTTCTTCGGAAATTGCCTGCCACTTGCGGCCAGAGGCGACGGCGACCATCGGGAACATCATGTGGCGCGAGTCGATGATCGTGCCGGCGTGGTCGTAGTATTTCGTGTTCCAGGTGCCTTCATGGTCCAGTTGCGCGCCATCGACCTGACCATTGGCCAGGGCGTCATACAGCGCGGGCAGCGGCATCGGCGTGGGGGTTGCGCCGATGAGCGTCCAGAAATCCAGTTCGGGCGCGTTCGGCACGGTGCGGATCTTCTTGCCCGCCAGATCGGCCACGGTGGCGATGGTGCCGCGCATGACGACGGTGCGCATCCCGGCCGAGCTCCAGCCCAGGCCCACGACGCCGAATTTGTTCATGTCGGCCAGAAGCTTGCCCGCGGTGGCTCCGCCGAGAACCTTCTTCGCGCCCTCGATGTCGCTGACCAGATAGGGGGCGAGGAAGACGCCGTAATTCGGATCGCGGTTGGCGAACTCGCCCACGGTCAGAAAGGCGAAATCCAGCGCGCCGGTCTGCAACTGCTGCAGCATCTGCGCCTCAGATCCCAGCTGACCCGAGGGGAAGAGGCTGATCTCGACCCGGCCTTCGGTCTTTTCCTTGATCGCATCCGCCGCTTTCTGGGCATGGACGCTCCACTGGTGCGGGGGCGGGGTGATCAGGCCCAGCCGATATTGCTCGGCCGCAGCCATGCCGCCCGACATCAGGAGCGCAAGCCCCGCCACCAATCCGATCTTCTTCAACAGCATTGCAGTTCTTCTCCCTTAGGGCCCGTCAGGTGCGGGCCTGCTCCTCCAGAAACTTCAAAATCTCAGGCAGGCGGCGGTCGCGCGCTGCGCCGATCTCGGCCACGCTGCGCGGATCGGCCTTGGCCATGCCCTGCACCAGCGCGGCGCGGGTTTCGGCATCAAAGCGGGGGGTGCCCAACGTGCCCCACCAGCGTTCGAATTCCGGCCCCAGCGCGTCGAAAAACCCGTCAAAGCCACGCGGCCCGCCCGACACATGGAACACTGCCGATGGCCCCATCAGGCACCAGCGCGGCGCCAGGCCCAGCGTCACCGCATCTTCGACATCGGCCAGAGAGGCCACGCCTTCGCGCACCAGATGCACCGCCTCGCGCCACAGCGCGGCCTGAAGCCGGTTGACCAGATGGCCCGGCATCGGTCTGGACAGGGTCAGGACGCGCTTGCCCAACCCTTCATAGAAGGCCCGCGCGCGGGCCAGGGTCTCGGGCGTGGTCGCCGCCCCGCCGGACAGTTCCACCACCGGCATCAGCCAGGGCGGATTGCAGGGATGGGCGATGAACAGGCGCCCTGCCCCGGCAAGCCCTTGTTGCAGATCATCGGGCGAAAGGCCCGACGAGGACGAGGCGATCAGTGTATCCTGATCCAGCAACGGCTCGATTGTCGCCAGGGCCGCGCGTTTCAGCGCCAGCCGCTCGGGCAGGCATTCCTGCACCAGCGCGGGGGCCGGACCTTCGGGCGCGGGCAGGATGACAGGGCGGAGCGCGCCTTCTTCGCCCATCGCCGCCGTGGCGCGGCCCCAGACCTCGTCCAGCCTGGCCTGTGCCGCCACCATGTCAGGGTCGATCACCCGCACCGCATGGCCGGCCAGCCCGAACGACGCTGCCCATCCGGCACCGATCAGCCCGCCCCCCAGAACCCAGACCAGCGCCATCACAGCACCCCGGGCAGGAAGGTGACGGTCTGCGGGAAGCAGACCATCAGCAGGATCACGGCCAGCACCGCCACGAAAAACGGCAGCAGCAGCACCGCCAGCCGTTCGGCCTTGACGCCCCCCATCAGAGCTGCGGTGAACAGCCCGGTGCCGACCGGCGGGGTCAGAAGACCCAGGGTCAGGTTGACGCAGACGACCACCCCGAAGAAGACCGGGTCGATGCCATAGACCCCGGTCGCGACCGGCAGCATCACCGGCACGATCAGGATGATCGCCGGGATCGGGTCGGTCACCATGCCGATCAGCAGCAGAAGGACGTTGAGCATCAGCATGAAGACCAGGGGTGAGGCCGTCATCGCCTGCATCGCCGCCGCGACCTGGGCGGGCACATTTTCAAAGGTGATCACCCAGGAAAACACCGTGGCCGTGGCGATCAGGAACATCACGATGGCCGAGGCGCGCGCGGCGCTCGCGAAGGCCATGAGGATGTCGCGGAACTTCAGCTCGCGATAGACGAAGGCGCCGACAAGGATGGTGGCGATGCTGCCCAGGGCGGCGCTTTCCGTGGGATGCGCGATGCCGCCCAGGATGGTGCCGATGATCGTGGCCGGAATCAGCGCCGCCGGCAGGGCATCGGCGATGGCATGCAGGCGCGCGCGGAACGGCAGCGACTCGCTGCGCGGGAAATCGTGCTTCTTGCCAAGCCAGCCGATCACGGCCAGGAAGGCCACGAAGATCAGGATGCCCGGCACAATGCCCGCGATGAACAGATCGCCTATGGGAAGCTGGGCGATGACGCCGTAGATGATGAACAGCATCGAGGGCGGGATGATCGGCGCCAGAAGCCCGCCCGCCGCCGTGATCGCGACCGAGACATCGCGCGGATAGCCCTGCTTCTCCATCTCGGGGACAGCCAGCCGCGACATGATGGTGATCTGCGCCACGGTCGAGCCGAGGATCGCCGCCATCATCATGTTCGCGCCAAGATTGACATAGGCGAGCCCACCCTTGACAGACCCCAGGATCGCCATGGCCAAAGCCATCAGCCGCCGCCCGATGCCGCCGACATTCATGAACTCGCCCAGCAGGATGAACAGCGGCAGCGACAGAAGGCCGTAATTCTCAAGCCCGCCGAACAGTTGCTGCGGAAAGGACAGCAACAGAACGGTGTTGCCGCTGACGAAGATGTAGATCAGCGCGCAGATCGCCAGCACGAAGGCGATCGGCACGGAAAGAACGACAAGTCCGATGAAACTGCCGCCAACGATCATTTTGCGATTGTCCCCAGATGCTTCAGGTCGGCCTCGATCTGCGCGAGGCAATGCAGCGTCGCGGTGACGGCGAAGACCGGCATGACCAGCCAGAACCAGACCTTGCGGACGCCCAGCGTCACGGTCGGTTCCTGATAGATGAAGTTGAAGGTCTGCGCCGAGAAGGCGTCGAGAGATTCCGCCGCGCTTGCGGTCAGGGGGTCGAACCAGGCCCAGACCATCCAGCCCAAAAGCAGCATGAAGACCAGCAACAGCAGATCGGCCAAGAGCCGAAGGATCGCGGCGCTGCGGGGCGAAAGCATGTCGGGCAGAAGCGTCACGGCGATGTGCTGGCGCGCATCTATGGCCGCTGCGGCGGCCAGGAAGGCCGCGATCACCATCAGATTGACCGCAAGCTCATCGACCCAGATCAGCGGCGCGCCGAAGAAGCGCCCTGCCACATTGGCCAGAAGCAGCGCGAAGAAGATGAATGTCAGGACGGCGGCCAGAAAGATCTCGGCCCGCGCAAGGGTCGCGCTCAGCCGCGCCAGCACCGAGCGCGGGCGCAGGGCCAAGGCCGCGCCGGGTGACTCGAGGGTGTTTTCCATATTTTCCTCCCGTCGAGCAGAAAATATTGATATTATGTCAGTATCAAACTAAAATTTGATTTTATTGCGACACCGGATATGATCCTGTGAACCGCAGACCGCCCCCGAACCCCGGCAGCCCCCTATGCAACAGACCATCGCCCTTCCCCAAGACGCCTTTGATCAAAGCGACAAGACATTGGCGGAGAAGGCATATCGCCTTTTGCGGGAAGATATCGTCGCCGGCCGTCTTGCCCCGGGGCTGAAGCTGAAGATCGACATGCTGCGCGACCGTTATGGCCTGGGCGCAGGGCCGCTGCGCGAAGCGCTGGCCCGGCTTTCGGGCGACCATCTGGTCACTTTGCTGGGCCAGCGCGGCTTTGTCGTGGCCCCCTTGTCGGCGCAGGAGGCGCGGGAAATCGGCGATCTGCGCAAGCAGCTTGAGGCCGAGGCCATGGCCCAGTCGCTGCCGCGCGGGGATCGCGCCTGGGAAGAGCGGCTGATCGCGGCCTGGTATCGGCTGGAACGGATGGAGCGCAGCGCCGAACCGCGCGACCTGACCGAATGGGAAGGGCTGAACACCGATTTCCACGAAGCGCTGGTCGGCGCGGCCAGTTCGGTCTGGCTGTTGCGGATGCGCGGCATGATGTACCAGCACCATGAACGCTATCGCCAATTGTCGCGCAGCCAGCCCACGAACCTGCGCGATGTGCATGAGGAACACCGCGCGCTGTTTGAAAGCGCGATGGATCGCGATGTTCCGCGCGCGACCGAGGTGATCCGCGCCCATATCCAGCGCACGACCGATGCGGTCAGCCGGGCGCTGGAAAGCGGCGGATATCGCGGCTGACGGACCGGCGCGGGGCCGGTCAGACCTCGGGCACCGGAACGGTCTTTGCCTGCGCGCTGCGCAACCGGCTTTCGCGCAGCAGCCCAAGATCTTCAAGGATCGGATAGGCGACCGAGGCCAGATGCGCATTGACCCGCTTGAGGTCGCGCAGCAGATCAAGATGGATCGAGCTGGTTTCCAGCGTCTCCTGCCGCCCGGCCCGCATCCGCTCGAGATGCGCCTCGGCCGATTGCGCCTCAAGCTTGCGGCTGACGATCTTCTGGTCCACCAGCCGCCGCGCCAGGGCAGCGTCACGCGACAGGAAGATCGCCTGGGCGAGTTTCAGGTTCTCGGCCGTATGGTCGTAGAAGGCGCGGATCTCGGCCAGGCCCTCGGGCGACAGCATAAGCTTCTTGCGCGCCTTCTTGACCGCGATTTCAGCCAGGCCGCTTTCGATGATGTCACCGACATGTTCCAGATTGATGGCGTAAGAGATCACCTCGCTGGCGCGGGCGGCGTCCGCCTCATCCAGTTCGGCCCGTGACAGGCGGGCGACGTAAAGCTTGATCTTCTCGTGCAGGCGGTCGACCTCGATCTCAAGCCGCGCCACCTCGGCGCAGGGGGCGGCATCCGCCTCGGTCAGGGCCTGGCGGCTGCGGTCCAGCATTTCTGCCACCATGTCGCCCAGGCGCAGCGTCTCGCGCGCGGCGACGGCAAGGGCCATTTCCGGCAGCGCCAGAAGACTGTCATCCAGATAGCTGGGCGCCGAAGGGCTCTGCTCGGCGCGGTCGGGCAGGATCATCGCCGCAAGTCGGGCGACCGGATCGAGAAGCGGCAGGAAGATCGCAAGCAGCGCAAGATTGAAGCCGATATGCGCGCCCACAACCAGATGGCCGGGCTGCGGCAGCAGATCCTGAAGCATCTGGCCCAGCGGCGCGGCCATCACCAGCACGGCCGCTGCCCCGATCGCGCGCACCAGAAGGTTGGCCAGTGCCACCCGGCGCGCGGCCAGCCCTTCGGCCTGGATCGCCAGGAAGGGCGGCACCGCGCCGCCAAGATTCGCCCCGGCCACCAGCACCACGGCCAGCGTCGGCCCGACGATCCCGGCCCCGGCCAGCAGCATCACCAGCACCACGACCGCCAGGCTGGACGAGGCCAGAACCGCCAGCCCCCCCGCCAGAAGCAGCGCTAAGATCGGCGCGGTCTCAAGCCCGCGCAGCACCAGAGCCAGCGTGGTGGACTGGCGCAGCGGTTCGGTCACGCCGCCCAGAAGATGCAGGGCCAGAAGCATCAGGCCCAGACCCAGAAGCGCGCGGCCGGTGTTGCGGCTGCGCGAGGCGCGGCCAAGGTTGAAGGCCATCACACCCGCGAAGATCAAGAGCGGGGCCAGCCAGGGCAGGCCGCTTGACAGCAACAGCGTCACAACCGCCGTGCCAAGATTGGCGCCCAGCATCATCGCCTGCGCCCGGCGCGGCGTGACGATGTCGCGTGCGGTGAAGGCCGCGACGATCACTGCCGTCGCGGTGCTGGATTGCAGGCCAAGCGTCGCCAGAAAGCCCCAGAAGGCGGCGGCAACGCGGTTGCCCTTTCCCCGCCCGAGCCAGCGCCGCAGCCCCGCCCCATAGGCGCGCAACACGCCGGTCTTGATCATCCGCAGGCCCCAGAGCAGCAGCGCCACCGCCCCGAGAAGATCAATGAATTCTGCCGTCCCGCCCAAGACCACCACACCTCTGTTCACGCACCCGCCCAGCAGGCGGATCACTTTGACCCCCGACCCTGCCACTCTGCGCCGAGGGGTGCAACATAAGTGTTACAAATCTTTTACAATCGGCGCAAAACGGGAACAGTCGGGGCGGGATGGCCGCCTTTCATCCGCGCAGGGCCTTCCTGCGGTCGGACAAGGCGCCCCGAAGGCGGGCTTTCGCCTTGGCGTTCTAGACTTCGATGGCGCTTCCGGTGCCAATCGCGCGCTCCAGCACGGCGGCGGCCACGGCAAGATCCTGCAAGGCAACGCCGGTTCCGTCGAAAAGCGTGATCTCCTCGGGCGATCGGCGCCCAGGATGATCGCCCTCGATCACCCTTCCCAGGGGCACGATGTCATCCGGCCTGACCAGCCCCGCCGCGACCGCGTGCTGGCATTCGCCGATGCTGACGGATTGCGCCACCTCATCGGTGAAAAGGCGCGCCTTGGCGACAAGATCGGTGCCAACCTCCTGCTTGCCGCGCGTGTCGGTGCCCATGCAGGCCAGATGGGTGCCGGGCCTGATCTGTGCCGCTGTCAGAACCGGGGCGAATGAGGACAGGATGGTGACGATCACATCCGCCTCGGCGCCCAGCCGGTCAAGCGAGACCGCCTCGAAGGGCAGGCCGAATTCATCGGCCACGGCGGCCAGCCGGTCCAGCCGGTCGGGGTTGCGGTTCCAGGCGATCACGCGGCGGAACCGGCGCTGCTCAAGCGCGGCGCGAAGCTGGAAGCTGGCCTGATGCCCCGCCCCGACCATGGCCATGACTTCGGCATCCGGGCGCGCCAGATGGCGGATCGACACGGCAGATGCGGCGGCAGTGCGCAGCGCCGTCAACAGGTTGCCACCGATCACCGCCTTGATCTGCCCGGTATCGGCATCGAAGAGAAAGATCGTGGATTGATGGTTCGTCAGGCCCCTGGCGGCATTGCCGGGCCAGAAGCCGCCGGATTTCAGACCCAGCGCCAGAGAGTTGCGGTCGAAGCCGGATTTGAAACCGTAAAGCGCATCGGCATGGCCCAGCGCCTCGCGAATGACCGGGAAATTGCGCGCCCGGCCGCACGCCATCGAAGCGAAGACCGCCTCGACCGCGCGAAAGCTGTCGTCGCGCGTGATCAGCCCGGCGATTGCCGCTTCGGGAACGATGTACATCGACGTCTCTCCGGCGTCAGGGGGCGTCATCCCGCCCCCGCTTCCTGTCTGATCAATAGGCGCGGCCACGGGCCGAGACCGGCCAGACCACCTCGACCTTGCCGCCGCGCACGCCGACATACCAGTCATGGACATTGCAGGTCGGGTCGCAATGGCCCGGCACCAGGCGCAGCTTGTCATTCACCTTCAAGACCGCGCCTGGATCGTCGATCACGCCATGCTCGTCCGAGCATTTGACATAGGTCACGTCGCTGCGGCCAAAGACGACCGGCAGGCCGCTGTCCACCGATTGCGCCTTGAGCCCGGCATCCACCACCGCCTTGTCGGCCTTGGCATGGCTCATCACGCTGGTCAGGATGAACAGCGCGTTCCGCCATTCGCCCTGGTCGATGCGGTTGCCATCCTTGTCGCGGATCCGGCCGTAATCGGCATCCATGAAGGCGTAAGAGCCGCATTGCAGCTCGTTATAGACCCCGGACCCGCTTTCGAAATAATAGGACCCCGTGCCGCCGCCCGAGACGAGGTCGGGCGTCAGGCCCACAGCCTCCAGCCCGGCGGCCGCATCCTTGACCATCGCAATTGCAATATCCAGCTTGGCGCGACGTTCGTCATAGTTTTCAATGTGCTGCATCGCACCCTGATAGGCTTGCAGCCCCCTGAAGCGCAGGCCCGGCGCTGCGGCGATGGCCTGTGCAATCCGGACCACATCCGCGGTCTTGGTCACCCCACAGCGACCTGCACCGCAGTCGATTTCCACAAAGCAGCCCAGCACCGTGCCGTGTTTCTGCGCCGCCGCCGAAAGCTCGGCGACATTGGCGGGGTCATCGACGCAAACGATCACGCTGGCGCCCAGTTTCGGCAGGCGGGCAAGCCGGTCGATCTTGGCCGGGTCGCGCACTTCGTTCGAGACCAAGATATCGGTGATCCCGCCCCGGGCAAAGACCTCAGCCTCCGAGACCTTCTGGCAGCAGACGCCGATGGCATGGCCGATCCGCATCTGAAGCTTGGCCACGTCGACCGATTTATGCATCTTGCCATGCACCCGCAGCCGCATCCCCCTGTCGCGGGCATAGTCGCCCATCTTGCGGATATTCGCCTCAAGCGCGTCCATATCCAGGATCAGGCAGGGGGTCTGGATATCCTTCTCGTCCATGCCGGGCAGCGCCGGCACATCGAAGCCCACGTCAAGGTCGGTCAGTTTGATTTCCATGTTCATCTCCGCCCCTTTCAGAAAGGCAGTTTCTTCAGATCGACATTGCCGCCGGTGATGATGACGCCGACGCGCTGGCCTGCAAAGACCGCCGGATTCCGCAGCACCGCCGCCAAAGGCACGGCGCTGGACGGTTCCATGACGATCTTGAGCCGCTTCCAGATCAGTTCCATCGCGGCCACGATTTCCGCCTCGGAGACGGTCAGAATATCGCTGACATGATTGCGGACGAAGTGCCAGGTCAGCTCTTTCAGCGGCACTTTCAGCCCGTCGGCAATGGTTTCGGGCGCGTCATCGGCGATGATATGCCCGGCGCGGAAGCTGCGGGCGGCATCATCGGCCTGTTCCGGCTCGGCGGCATAGACACGGATCTGCGGCGCGATGGTCGACAGGGTCAGACAGGTGCCCGAGATCATGCCGCCGCCGCCGATGGGGGCGATGACTGCGTCAAGCCCGGCCACCTGATCCATCAGTTCCAGCGCGCAGGTCCCCTGCCCCGCGATGACGCGCGGATCATTGTAGGGATGCACGAATTCCGCGCCGGTTTCGGCCACGACCGTCGCAAATACCGCTTCGCGGCTGGAGGTCGATGGCTCGCATTCCACCACGCGCCCGCCATAGCCGAGGACGGCATCCTTCTTGGCCTGCGGCGCGGTGCGCGGCATGACCACAGTGCAGGGAATGCCGCGCCGCCCGGCGGCATAGGCCAGGCAGGTGCCGTGATTGCCGCTGGAATGGGTGGCGACGCCGCGCGCCGCCTGTGCATCGGTCAGGCCGAAGACGGCGTTGGAGGCACCCCGGGCCTTGAAGGCCCCGGCTTTCTGAAGGTTCTCGCATTTGAAGAACAGCGTCGCGCCAGACAGCCCGTCAAGCATGCGCGAGGTCAGCACGGGGGTGCGGTGGACATGATCGGCAATGCGGTCGCGCGCGGCCAGAACATCGCTGAATGACGGGATATCCGCCGGTGTTGTGTCCTTCATTGCTCTTCCCTCGGGTCTAGTGCCGGGCGCATGGTCAGGCTGCCTTTCTCATAGGCGAGGCAACAGTGGTGCGGTACACTTCCTGCGCGGCGGCAACACCGCTGCCCAGGCGGATCGGCAAGCCCAGATCGACCATGCACATTTCAAGGACGGCAAGGCCGGACAGCGCGGTCAGATCGCTCATCCGGCCCAGATGGCCAAAGCGGAAGACCTTGCCCGCCAGTTCGCCGAGGCCGGTGCCGAATGCCGTATCATAGACCGTTGCCGCGCGGGTGACGATCTCGGTCGCGTTGAAGCCTGCGGGCGTTCTGAGCGCGGTCACGGTCTGCGAGTAAAGTTCGGGCGACCGCGCGGCGAGGGGAAGGCCCCAGGCCGCCGCTGCCGCACGCACACCATCGGCAATCCGGGCATGGCGGACAAAGACGGCCTCCAGCCCCTCGTCCAGCAGAAGGTCGCAGGCCAGTTTCAGCCCGCAGATCAGCCCGACCGGCGGCGTATAGGGGTAAAGCCCCGCCGCATTGGTGCGCCCCATATCGCGGATGTCGAAGAAGCAGCGCGACAGGCGCGCGGTCTCGGTGGCCTTCATCGCCCGTGCGGAATGCACGGTGATCGCAAGACCGGGCGGCAGCATGAAGCCCTTTTGCGACCCGGTGACGGCGATATCGACGCCCCAGTCGTCAAAGCGGAAATCCATCGATCCGATCGAGCTGACGCCATCGACCAGCAGCAGCGCCGGATGACGGGCCTTGTCCAGCGCGCGGCGCACCGCAGCGATATCGGACACCACGCCGGTCGCGGTTTCATTATGCGTCGCCAGCACCGCCTTGATCCGGTGGTCGCGATCCGCGCTCAGGATATCCTGATAGGCCTCGGCGGGCAGGCCCGCGCCCCATTCCTCCTCGACGATCTGCACGTCCAGGCCATGGCGCTGGCACAGGTCGATCCAACGGTGGCTGAACATGCCGTGCCGGGCCGCCAGAACCCGGTCGCCGGGGGACAGGGTGTTGGTGATCGCGATCTCCCAGCCGCCCGTGCCGGTCGAGGGGAAGACGAAGACGGCGGCGGAGGCGGCTTTCACGACCCGGCGGACCCCGTCCAGCGCGGGGGCCAGAACCTCGGCGAAGGCCGCCGAACGATGATCCATGGTCGGCACATCGACGGCCTTGCGCAGGGCCTCGGGCATGTTTGTGGGACCTGGAATGAAGACGGGATTATGCATGTCGGCCCTTCCTCCTGAAGCGTTTGGAACAGCTTACAGGCGGCGGGAAACAGCGTATATTATTTTGAAAATCTTTTTTGACTGAAGAAAAAATACGATTTTCCGTGCAATATCATTGCACTATCGTTTTTCATCCCATGGCCTGGCCCTGAAACCGCCCCCTGCGGCGGGACGGGTGCGCAGTCACAGACATGCAGATGCCGGGCAGAGCGCGCGCCCCGTCCGGCATCAGGGGAGGAACCCTAGCAGTTGCCGATCATCCAGCGGCGGGATGTCGGCGGCGCCTTGCGATTGCACAGCTTGCAGCCACAATTCGGCAGATGCTCGCGCTTCATCACTTTCGGCTCGGCCGAAGTCGTCTCAGCCCGCAATTCGGCGCGGCGCAGACCGCTGGACAGCCGGCTGATCTGGGGCAGCGCGACCAGAACCGGGCTGGGACTGCCGCAATGCGGGCAATCCAGGCCCTTTCGGCTGGCTTCGTAGGTCACCCAGCCGCTGAAGATGCCGTGATCGTTGCATTGGAAATCGTAGATTGGCATCGCGCCCTCCGTCACATGAGACCATCGAGAAGAAGCCAGCCTGGCAGCCAGCCGGTGAAGATCCCTGCCAGGAGCGTGACCCACGCGGTCTGCTTCAGGATCGGCTTGCCCAGGGCAAGCAGCAGAAAGTACATGAACCACAGGATACCCCAGACCAGCCAGTTGCCGGCCAGCCAGACATCGCGCCCGGTCGCCGCCGCCGACAGGCCCGTATAGATGACCGGCACCGTGCTGATCGCGACGAACAGGCTGAACCAGCCCAGGCCCCGCCCGTCGACCCCGGCAAAGCGGTTATAGGCGACCCAGAAATAGGTCGTCGCGAACAACAGGGTCAGGGCCGCGGCGCGGATACTGCCCGCATCGGCCGCCGCCCCGAAGGCGCCCTGCACGACCACGGCCCCGGCGACGAGGCCGGAGACGACATTGATGACGACGATCTCGCGGTCCTGAATCCGCCCCATCAGCCAAAGGCCGTTCAGGAACAGCACCGCCCCCACGTAGAACAACAGAAATCCAAGTATCATGATCCCTCCTCCCAAGGGCCCGCCCCTCTCTCGGGGGCGGGAATGTTGTGCTTGTCGGGAACGATCGCGTCAGGACGTGCGCGCAACGTCGATTTGCGGGACCGACCGTTTCGGCCCGTCGGCATTGGGCCGGATGTCGAAATCGAAGATCGCGGTCGGAATGGCCAGCGTCGCGCAGACGTTGGGAATGTCGACGATGCCGGCGATGCGCCCCTCGACCGGGGCTGTGCCCAGGATCATGTAGGCCTGTTCGCCGGAATAGCCGAACTTCTTGAGATATTCGATCGCGTTCAGGCAGGCCCGGCGATAGGCGACATGGGCGTCGAGATAATATTGCTCGCCCGTGTGCTCATCGACCGAGATGCCTTCGAAGATCAGGTAGTCGTCGAAATGGGGATCGACGGGCGAAGGCCGGAAGATCGGGTTGATCACGCCGTATTTCGCCATGCCGCCCTTGATCACATCGACCTTGATCTCGATCCAGCCCGCCATCTCGATGGCGCCGCAGAAGGTGATCTCGCCATCGCCCTGGCTGAAGTGGATATCGCCCATCGAAAGCCCGCCGCCCTTGACGTAGACGGGGAAATAGACCTTCGAGCCGCGCGACAGGTTCTTGATGTCGCAATTGCCGCCATGTTCGCGCGGCGGCACCGTGCGCCAGGCCTCTTTCGCGGCGCCGCCCGCGGCCGAAGCGGACATCTGCCCCATCAGCGCGGTGGCGGCATGGGGCGGCGCGGCCAGAGGCGGCACGCGGTTCGGGTCGGTGGCGATCAGCGCGGCCTCGCGGCGGTTCGCCTCGGCCAGAAGCTTGTGGTCGGGCAGACAGCCGATCAGACCCGGATGGATCAGGCCGGGATAGCGCACGCCGGGCACATGCCGCGACTTGGCATAGATCCCTTCGAAATCCCAGATCGACTTGGTCGCATTGGGGTAATGCTCGGTCAGGAAACCGCCGCCATTCTCCTTGGCGAAAAGGCCGTTGAAGCCCCATTGCGACTCCGGCAGCGTGCCGATGTCCAGAATGTCGACGACAAGCAGGTCACCCGGCTCGGCGCCTTCAAAGCCGAAAGGCCCCGAGAGATAGTGCACCCGCGTCAGGTCGACGTCGCGGATATCATTCGCGCTGTCATTGTTGCCGATCTGGCCGCCGGTCCAGTCATAGCATTCCACCCGCAGGACTTCGCCCCGCTTGAAGGTCTCGACCATCGGAATGTCCGGGTGCCAGCGGTTGTGCGTCTTGATCGCGGCATCCTCGGGCGCCTTCTTCAGGTCGACCTGGAACACGTTCTTTGCCATTGTTTTCCTCCCATATGGGCGCGTGGCGCGGGCAGGTCTGCACCGCACTTGCGCGGAAGGAAGCTTCCGACCATTATGTAAGCAGAGTTCATTGAAGTGCTGGAAGTCGTGTAACTTTTTGTAATCGGCATGTGTTCGCCGGTTACAAAATACAGATGCGAGGCGCAGCCCATGATGCCAGGCCAGACGATGATCAGGACAGCGACCGCCACCCAATCGCCGGGTCGGCGGCACAACATCCTGTTCGTCGAGGATGACCGGCGGCTGTGCAGCTTTCTTTGCCGCTATTTCGGCTCGGAAGGGTATGGAACCGAGGCCGTTCACGACGGTGATGAGATGTGGCGCGCGATCCGGCGCGGGACGCGTGACCTGGTGGTGCTGGATGTCGGCCTGCCCGGCCCCGAGGATGGCTACAGCCTGGCGCGGGCGCTGAAGGCGCAGGCCAATATCGGCATCCTGTTCCTCTCGGGCCGGCATGAGCCGGTGGACAGGATCGTCGGGCTTGAGGTCGGCGCCGACGATTACCTGTGCAAACCCTTCGAGCCGCGCGAGTTGCTGGCCCGGGTGCGGGCGGTGTTGCGGCGGATCGGCCCGGCCGAGGCGCAGCCCCGCGCCGCGGCCGGGCGATGCATCCGGTTCGACGGCTGGGCGCTGGACTTCGACGCGCAACTGCTGACCGACGAACAGGGCCGACCGCAGCGCCTGACCTCGCAGGAATTCACCATGCTGGCCGCGCTGGCCGAACGGCCGGGCCGGGTGCTGAGCCGCGACCAGCTTCTGGATCTGACGGCAAACCGGAACTGGTCGCCGCTTGACCGCTCGATCGATGTGATGATCGGCAAGATCCGCCGCAAGATCGGCGATACCGGCCCGGTCCATCGCCGCATCCGCACCATGCGCGGCGCGGGTTACATGTTCATCCCGCCCTCGACCTGATCGGCGGGAAGGCAGGGCAGGTCAAGAACGGCCTCGGCCCCGCCCTGCGGGGCATTGGCCAGACGGAAACTGCCCCCAGCCGACAGCGCCATCTGGTGAATCATCGCCAGGCCCAGGCCGCTGCCTTCGGGCTTGGTGGTGAAAAACGGCTCCAGCGCCCGCGAGGCGGCTTCAGGCCCCAGCCCCGGCCCGTCGTCGCGCAGGATCAGCCTTGCATAATCGGCCCCGCGCGACACCCGCCGCAGGCTGAGTGTGACCCTGCCCTGCCCGCCAGTGGCGTCGCGGGCGTTGATCAGCAGGTTCACCAGCGCCGTCTCGATCAGATGGGGATCGACCTGAACTTTCAGCGGCGCATCGGGCAGGTCGCAGTCCAGCGTCATCCCGGCGCAAAGCGTGCGGCCGATCATCGCCACGGTCTCGAACACCGGAGCCCGCAGATCCAAGGGTACGACCGGCTGGGGCCGCCCGCGCAGGAAACCGGACAGTTGCGCCAGAACCTCGGCGGCGGTGCCTGCCGCCTCATGCGCATCGGCCGCGTAGGGCTTCATCGGGTGGTCCTGGGTCAAGCGCTGGTCCAGCACAGCCAGATTGGCCCGGATCACCGCCAGCATGTTGCGGAAATCATGCGACAGGCCCATGGCAAGCTGGGCGATCGCCTCGTGCTGGCGCAGAAGGTGCAGCTCGCGTTCCGTCTCTGCCTTGGCCCGGCGCAGGTCGCAGATGTCAAAGCAGCGGCCCAGCGCGCTGAGCAGCTCGTCCAGGAAGAAGGGTTTTCGCAGATAGTCAAACGCCCCCGCCTTCAGCGCCGAAACCGCGCTGTCGACCGAGGTGTAGGCCGTCATGATCACCACGATCACCTGGGGATGCGCGGCGCGCAGCCGCTGCGCCAGCTTGATGCCATCTTCGCCCCGCAACCTTATGTCCAGAAGGGCAACCTCAAGCTGTTCGGCCTCAAGGATCGCGAAAGCGCCCTCGCCGTCATGGGCGATGGCGCAGTCTATGCCTTCCAGCCGCAACATGCGCGCGGTCGAGACGGCGAAATCCTGTTCGTCGTCAACGATCAGGATGCGGCGCGCCGGGCCGGTCATGCCGCCCGCTCCGGCAGGGACAGGCGCATCAGCGTGCCCTCGGCCCCGGTCCGCACGATGCTGGCCTCGCCGCCATGGATCTGCGCGACGCGCCGCACCAGCGGCAGGCCAAGGCCCACGCCCATCGGCCGCCCGGTGACAAGCGGATCGAAGGCGCGGGCGATCAGGTCGGTCGCAAGGCCGGGCCCGTTATCCTCGACCTCGATCAGCACGCGCCCGCCCGCGCGATAGGCCCGCAGGGCGATATGCGGGTCGAAATCGGGAACCGTCTTTTCCTCGACCGCCTGCATGGCATTGTCGAGCAGGTTGCAGACGGCGAATTGCAGCCGGGCCGGGTCGCAGATCAGCTTCAGCCCGGGATCGACCTCGACCTGCGCCACCGTCCGGGCGGAATGGTCGGCCAGGACCGAGCGCAGCCAGCCATCGACGCCTATGACCTGACGCTCGTGCTGTTCCTGCCGGGCGAAATCCAGCAGCATGTCGATGATCCGGCCGCAGCGGCCGATATTGCGGCGGGCGCGGTCGACGTCTTCGGCCACCTCCGGCCCGAGGCCCGGGCTGCGGGCCAGAACCTCGATCGAGCCGGCCACGGTGCCAAGGGGGTTGCGCAGCTCATGGCTGATGGTCGCCGCGACCTCGCCGATGGCGGCAAGGCGCTGGTTCAGGGCCAGCTCGTGCTGCGCGGAATTCAGGCGGATCAGGGCGCCGATCAGGTCTTCTTCGGTCAGCCGCCGCCGTTCATAGGTCATCACCAGCCAAAGAGCCAGGAGCAGCACCAGGGGCAGCGCGGCGAACAGAAGCTGCGGCAGAAGGCTGGTCTCGCGCCCGCTGGCCAGCAACAGCCGCAGGCCCGCATAGCACAGGGCAAGCCCCGCCATCAGCGCCACGAAGACCGCCAGCACCTGCCAGATCCGGCGGCCGTTCTGCGGCGGCACGTTCAGCGGCAAAAGGCGACCCGGCCTTGGCGCCCCGGTCGCCGGCCCGTCTGCCGTCGGAGCCGCGCGCTTGCAATAGTCACGGCAATGCGGTTCGAGGCTGCAACAGAGCGAGCAGATCGGCTTGTGATAGAAGGTGCAGTAGGCCAGGTCCTGCACCTCGTAGCCATGGCTGCAAATCGCACAATTGCAATTGGCCAGCGGCGCGAAATCCTGCGGCCTGCGCGCCAGATAGCCGCGCCCGCGCACCAGTGCCGCGATGGCAAGGGCGGCCAGCACCGAGACGCCGAAGGCGATGACCGGCGACCAGGCCTGCGGCCCTGCCCCGCCCGCGCCAAGATACAAAGCGCAGCCCACAAGCCCGCCCAACGCCATGCCGCCGCAGCCGACGGGGTGGAAATCCGGCAGATGCGCGCGGCGGAACTCGATCCGCGCGGGCGACAGGCCCAAGGGCTTGAGCACCGCCAGATCGGCCAGGATCGCACCCAGCCACGCCATGGCAAGATTGGCATAGAAGGCCAGAACCGCCTCGAGCGTGGCGAAGACGCCCAGCATCATCAGCGCGCAAGCGATGGTGACATGCAGCACCAGCCAGACCAGACGTCCGGGGTGATAGCGCGCCACGCGGACGAAGAAGTTAGACCCCGCCAGCGACCCGGCATAGGCATTGGTCACATTGATCTTGAGCTGCGCGATCAGGATATAGACGGTGGCGACAAGCAGCGCCAGCGTCGGCCCGAACAGATATCCGAAGGCATGGCGGAACATGCCGATCGGCTCGGCCGCCATGGGGGCATCCATGCCCGAGGCCAGGGCGAGCGTCACCAGGAAGCTGCCCATCACGATCTTCAGGCCGCCGATAAGGATCCAGCCCGGGCCCGCCATCAGCAGCGCCCCCCACCAGCGCCAGGACGGGGTCGTCTCTTTCGGCGGCAGGAAGCGCAGGTAATCGACCTGCTCGCCGATCTGCAGGGTCAGCGCGCAAAGGACGCTGATCGCCCCGCCCAGCGCCAGCATCGTCACCCCCGGGTCCGGCGCCGAAAGCCAGACCGTCAGCGGCTGCGGTTCGACCAGGGCGATGGCCAGGAAAGGCAGCAGCCCCAGGATCAGCCAGGGCGCCTGCGTGACTTTCTGGAACCACGAGATCGCGGTCATGCCGCGTATGGCCACGGGCAGGATGGCCAGGGTCGACAGCAGATAGCCCAAAGGCAGCGGCAGGCCGAAACAGACCAGCAGCGCCTGGGCGATGATGGCCCCTTCCAGCGCAAAGAAGATCACCGTGTAGGTCAGATAGATCAGCGAGGTTACTGACGAACCGATATAGCCAAAGCCCGCACCGCGGGTCAGCAGGTCCATGTCCACATTCGACCGCGCGGCGTGATAGGCGATGGGCAGGCTGGTGACGAAGATGAAGACGGTGGCGATCAGCACGGCAAGAACGGTGGTCGTCGTGCCGAAAGAAATCGTCAGGACCGCCCCGATCGCCTCGAGCGCGAGAAACGAGATGCCGCCCAGCGCGGTGTGCACGATCGTGGCCGGGGTCCAGCGCCGGTAGCTGCGCGGTGCATAGCGCAGGGCATAATCCTCGATCGTCTCGTCGGCGACCCAGGATTGATAGCTGCGCGGTGCCGGGTCCAACCCCAGAAAGGGCGGCCCGTCGTCAAGACGGGCGGCTGCCTCGGGGGGGACATTGGCCGGCTGCATGGATTCGTCCGATTGGGAATGTTAACCGCACTATGGCCGAGAAGCTTGCCCTGCGTCACTAGGCAGCCTTCCGTCACGGCAGACGCTGCGCGCACCAATGCAAGGCGCCGCGATCGGGCCTCGGGCGCATGCCGGTCGGCGTCGCCACCAACCCCGGGTCAGTCGGCAACGCGGTCGGTCGCCTGTTCCGTGACCGGCGGGCTTTGCCCGCCCTTGCGCGGTGGGCAAGTCCTGCCTGCCCCATTTCTCGTCGCACGATCAGTTTCCAGCGCGCGACCGGACATGCCGCCGCCCCCTTCTTCTAATCCGCGACTGACAGGTCCGGAACGACAGCGCCGATATTGTAACCTTCCAACTGCGCCTCGGCGAACTGGCCCGGTACGAAGCTGAGGATGGTGCCCGTGCCCGGCGTCACCGGAATGACCCGTGCGGGCGGCATGTGCAGAAAGGCGTCCAGCGCGGCGCGGATCACGCCGCCATGCACCACCGCCAGCAGATCCCCTTCCCCGGCGGCCAGCCAGTGGCGCAGCCCCGCCGCCACGCGGTCGCGGAACGCGGGCCAGGGCTCGCCGCCTTCGGGCGTGTGGGTCCCGGCGCGCCAGGCATGGTAGAGATCGGCATGGGCGGCGATCAGTTCGGGCTTGGTGCGCCCGGTCCAGCTTCCCATATGCCATTCGCGCAGGCGCGCATCGCTGGGACAATCGGCATGGCCGATCAGCGCGGCGGTCTGCCGGGTGCGCCCCAGATCCGAAGACACGACCCGCGCCGGTTTCAGTGCCCGCACGAAGGCGCCAAAGCGGCGGGCCTGTTCCACCCCGCGTTCCGACAGGTCGGAATTGTCCTGACCCTGAAGGCGGGATTCCGCGTTCCAGGTGGTTTCGCCATGGCGCATCAGGATAAGCCGCATCATTCGATCCTTTCGCCGGTCATGGCAAAGACGGCGTCAGGCGCGCCGGAAAGTGAAAACTCGATCGGGTCGCCCGGGCGGGCGTCGGGGAACTGATCCACGATGGCCGACAGGCGCAACCCGCCCGTCGCCGCCGTCACCATCACCCGCCCGGCCATGGGCGCGGCCTCGGCGAATTCGGCCCGCAGGACGGGTCGGCCTTCGGCGCGGCCCAGGCCGATCTGCTCGGGCCGGTAGAAAAGCTGCGCCGCGTCGCGCCCCCGCGCCAGCGCGGAAGGGGCCAAAGGCACATCGCCATGGACCAGGTTGTCCCCCCGGCGGGTGACGGGCAGAAGATTGCCCGGCGGTGTGCCCAGGAAGGTGGCGACAAAGGTGGTCGCCGGGCGTTCCAGCAGCCCGCGCGGCGGCCCGAACTGTTCGACCCGGCCCTGGTTCATCACCGCGACATGGGTGGCCATGGTCATCGCCTCGACCTGGTCATGGGTGACATAGACCGAGGTGGCCCCGGTGGCGCGATGGATCCGCATCAACTCGCTGCGCATCTCGATCCGCAGCTTGGCATCGAGATTGGACAGCGGCTCGTCGAACAGCAGGATCGCGGGCTTCGGGGCCAGCGTGCGGGCGATGGCCACGCGCTGCTGTTGCCCGCCCGAGATTTCCGCCGGATAGCGGTCGCGCAGGGCCAGGATCCCCAGCATTGTCAGCACTTCCTCGATCCGGGTGTCGCGGGCCGCCCTGTCCCAGCCCGCCACTTTCAGCGGCCAGCCGATATTCCCGGCCACCGTCATATGCGGCCAAAGCGCATAGGATTGGAATACCAGCCCGGCATTGCGCATCTTCGGATCGGCGATCACGCCCCCCGCCCCGGACGAGACGGTCTTGCCCATGAAGGCAATCTCGCCCCCGGACGGCTCGTCCAGCCCCGCCAGCATGCGCAGCAGGGTGGATTTGCCGCAGCCCGAGGGGCCGACCAGCACCAGGAAGGACCCGGGCGGCACCGACAGCGACAGGTCGGGAATGGCGGTAAAGTCGCCAAATTTCTTCACAAGGTTGGTGATGCGGATGGCATCACCTGCTTCGGTCTGGACGGAAGCCACGGTCGTTACTCCTTCCATTTCTGCACCCGCGTCTGCAAGGCCTGCGCAATCAGCGAAGCGGCAAGGCAGATCACAAGGATCAGAACGGTGATGGCATTGGCGAATTGCATGAACCCTTCGGCGGCATAGCGGTAGGCGACCATCGACAGGACCGGAGAGGTGGCGCTGAACAGCAGCACGACCAGCGACAGGTCGCGGACCATCTTGACGAAGACCAGGATCGCCCCTGCCAGGAGGCCACGGATCGCCAGCGGAAAGATGATCGCCCACATCCGCCGCAAGGGCCCTGCCCCGGTCAGCCGGGCGCTTTCCTCAAGATCGGTGGCGATCTGGCCCAGCACCGACCGGCCCGCCTGCACCGCATAGGGCAGGTTATGGGCGGCGGCGGCGATCACCAGCAGCGTGAAGGTGCCGTATAGCGAAGGCAGCGGCCCCAGCGGCGCGCCGAACAGCGCGATATAGGCGGCGGCAAAGGCGATCGAGGGGATCAGAAGCGGCAGGAAGGCCAGTTGCGACAGGATATTGGCCAGCACGGTGCCCTTGTTGCGGGTGATGGTATGGGCCAGCGCCAAGCCCAGCAGCATCGAGATCAATGCGACCACGACGCCCAGTTTCAGCGTGTTGAACAGCGCCGCGATCAGCACGGGATTGCGGAAGATACCCGCCGTGCCCTGCGCGATCTGGCCGCCGCCCTCGCCGATCCAGAAATGCAGCGTCCAGTTCGAGAACAGCGCCCCCGCCTGCGGCGCAAGGCTGGACGCGACCAGCACGACGACCGGCACGACCGTCGTCACCACCGCCAGCCCGAACCCGGCTGCGAACAGCGGCCAGCGCCATCTGCCCAGCGGAAAGCGCCGGGTGCGGCCGCCCTTGCCGGTGACGGTGACAAAGGCGCGCCGCCCCGAGACCAGCCGATCCGACAGGAACAGGAACACGCCCGAGACGGCGATCAGCAGCAGGGCCAGCACGAAGCCGCGCTCGGCCTGGCCGATCTCGATCATGCCGAACAGGCGGGTGGACAATGTCTGCATCCGCACCGGCAGGCCCAGAAGCGCGGGTGCGGCGAAATTCGCCACGGCGCCCGCCAGCGTCAGCGAGGCCGCCGAAACCAGCGCGGGCGTCACGACCGGCAGGACGATGCCAAAGAAGATGCGCGGGCGGCGCGCGCCGGTCATCTGCGCCGCCTCGACCAGATCGGCGCCGACCGAGGACAGGGCGGCAGCGATGATGGTGAAAGCCAGCGAATAGTAATGCGCGATCAGCACGATCAGCACCGGAACGATGCCCCAGGCCAGCCAGTCGGGAACGATGAAGCCATTCGCCTCGAAAAACCCTGACGAGCCGCCCATGCGGCTGTTGCGGAACAGCGTTCCCCAGGCCAGGGCGGCGGCGAAGCTGGGGATCATGAAGGGCAGCGTATGCATCACGCCCAGGATGCGGCGGCCCGGCACATCGGTCATCACCACCAGCCAGGCGGTGAAACCACCCAGGAGCAGACAGCCGGCCGAGACACCCAGCCCGAGGATCAGCGTGTTCATCAGCGGCCGCCACCACAGGTTCGGCGACATCGGACTGGCCAGAATGGCAGTCCAGGCCTCAAGCCCCGGCGGGGTCAGCGTGGCAAGAAGGATGCGCAAAAGCGGCGCCAGCACCAGCAGGCCGACGATCAGGATCATCGACAATGGCACCAGCCTGGCCGCAGTCAGTCGCCTGCGCCGGAAGGGCGCGGCAGTGTCGGAGGGGGACATGGCAGATTTTCCGGCGGTCGGGACCAAGACCCGGACGCGGCCCCTGGCGGCCGCGCCCGGGCGAAGGGTCACTGAAGGGTGATGATCAGATCGGCGATGCGGGCCCGATGTTCGGCCACGGCCTCGGTGTTGATGGTCCAGGCCTTCAACTGCTCAAGCGGCACCGAATCCGGGTCGTCGGCGATGGTCTTGCGGGTGGCATAGTCGCCCGGCACGTTGAAGGGTGCGAAGGCCGGCCCGCCATCGGGGCTGTCATCGCCGAACATGAAGTCGATGACCAGCCGCGCCGCCGCCGGGCTGGGGGCCTTGTCGGCCACCGCCAGCACGGCGGGGAACAGGATGCCATTCGCGGGCTCGACATTGTTGGCGACCTGCAGCGCCCAACCTTCCTCCTCATTGTCGCGGCGGTCGGAATAGGTGCCGAAAGCCACCGGCGGGTTCTTGGCATCCTTGGTGCCGACGGCCTTGTTCAGGTCATCGCTGTTCGCGACCAGCACCAGGTCGTTCAGGAACAGGTTGCGGATGAACTGCTCGCCCGCGCCGTTCAGGTCGCTGTCCACCGCGATATCGCTGCCGAACTGCGCCTTGTAGGCGGCGGCCATCTCATCGGGATGCAGCGCGATCTCGGTCAGCAGGTCCAGCAATTCGCCGCGCTGGGTCGGGTCGACCATCATCACCCGGCCCGACCATTCGGGCAGGGTCAACTGCCACAGATTGGTGATCGGGCTGCCATCGGGATGGGCCTGCTCGTTATACATCAGCACTTTGGTCGACAGGCGGTGCACCAGAAGCGGTGACTTGAACTGCGCGTCAAGCTGGTCGGCCAAGCGCGGCGGCACATAGGTCTGGATCCGGCCCGGGGCCAGCAGGTCGCGCAGCACGACCGGCGCATCGGCGATATAGAGCACATCCACGGCATGGACCCCGGCCTGCTGTTCGGCCACCACCCTGGCGATCTGCTTGGCCGAACTCAGATCCACCCCGACCAGATCGACCCCGGGATAGGCCTCTTCAAAGGCCTTCTCCACCCGGGCGATCCGGCTGGACAGCGAAAAGACCGTGACGGTCTTTTCCACTTTAGCCTGCTCATACAATTCGGCGGCCGACATCGTATCCAGATCCTGCGCCGCAGCCATTGCGGGAACGCAGGCCGCCGCCAGAAGCGCGGCCTTCAAGGTCTTGAACATGCACTCTCCTCCCAGAGATGATCGCGATTAAGCGAAGCGGTCGAACAGGCCTGCCAGCTCCTCCAGCTTGGCGACGACCTGCGGTTCATGCCGACCGGCAATGGTCAGCAGAATGGCATTGACGATGGTCATGGGGACGATCGGGGTCTGGAATTCAGTTCCCGACCGCCCCCGGGGTGCCGCCAGCAGATGCCCTGCCGGTGGCGCCATGGTCGGCCCCGCCAGATCCGAGATCAGCAGCGTCGCCGCCCCCACCTGCGCGGCATGGCCCATGACTGCCGCGTAGTCCGTCGGCTGCTTGCGGAAGGCCAGGACCAGCACCAGATCGCCGGCGGCAAGCCCGGTCAGCCGTTCCGCAATGTCGCGGCCCCGCCCGGTCAGCATGACCGTGGTCATGCCGAAACGGTCCAGCCGACGCTGCAGGAAGGCCGATACCGCCGTGGCGTGGCCCTGGGCAAAGATGAAAACCTTGCGCGCCGCGACGATCATGTCGGAGGCAGTATCGACATCGCGCTGGTCGATGCTGCGTGTCAGTTGTTCAAGCGCGGCCAGTTCGCTTTGCACCACGTCGGCCAGATAGCTGCCATCCGCCACCTTCGCGACCGAGCGGCGCATCCGCGCGGCGGCATCCTGGCCCTGCATCACTTCGCGCTGAAGCTGCGCCCGCAGTTCCGGGTAGCCGCTGAAGCCCAGCTTCTGTGCCAGCCGCGTCGCGGTCGTCTCATGCACCTGCGCCCGTTCGGCAAGCTGCGCGGCAGAGAGGAACACCGCCTCGCCCTGCTGGCCCAGCAGCACCTCGATGATGCGCCGGTCCGAGGCGGTCAGACGTTCGGACGTGTCCTGAATGCGCGTCAGCAAGGTCATTGCCGCCCCCTTCTTGTTGTTTCAACAGTCACGCAGGAAATCCTGCAAGTCAATTGATTCTTGCAGGATATCCAGATTTGCCGCTCCCAGGGCCGCGGCAAAGGCATGGCGCGGCGGCAGCGTCCTTCAAAGCGGAGAGGTGCCTCAGCCCCATAGGGCCGGTGCGTGGCCGCCATTCAAATCGCGGTGGCGAGACAGGGTTTCGCGCGGAGGGGAAACGTGGGATTGCAGAGGGCCAGTGGCAACCCGCCGCCCCCTTTATGCCAGAAGTTTCAAGGCGATACACGCAGTTCGGAATTGCCGCGCGGTCGGGGCCGGATCGCCTTTCGCCCCTGCGCAGGGCGAAGCGAAGGCCACCCCATCGGCTTCCGGGCAAACCGGAAAGTCAGGCCGTCAGCCGCTTGGCCTCGGCCCGTTTCAGCATACCGAACAGATCCTTGGGATCGTCAGGGTCGGCGATGATGTCCAGCATTTCGCGGCGGGTCGAGGTTTCCAGCCGGTCGCGCAGCCAGCGCAGGGCCGAAAAATCCTCGATCGCGAAGCCGACGCCGTCGAACAGGGTGATCTGGCGGGCATCGGTCCGGCCCGGCACGGCGCCGGTCATCACCTGCCAAAGCTCGGTGACGGGGAAATCATCGGCCATCTGCTGGATTTCGCCTTCGATGCGCGTCTGCGGCGTGTATTCGACAAAGACCGCCGCGCGTTTCAGGATATCGGCCTGAAGCTCTGTCTTGCCGGGGCAGTCGCCACCGATGGCGTTGATATGCACGCCCGCGCCGACCATGTTGTCATTGAGGACCGTGGCATTCTGCTTGTCTGCGGTGCAGGTCGTGATGATATCGGCCCCCTGCACGGCATCCTCGGCGGAACGGCAGGCGATGACGGTCAATCCACTGTCAGCAAGGTTGGCGGCGCATTTGCGCTCGGCCTCCGGATCGCTGTCGTAAAGTCGGACAGTCGTGACGCCGCAGATCCGCTTGAGGGCGAGGGCCTGAAATTCCGACTGTGCGCCATTGCCGATCATCGCCATGGTCTTAGCATCCGACCTGGCGAGGTGTTTCGTCGCCACAGCTGATGCCGCCGCCGTCCGCAGTGCCGTCAGGATGGTCATCTCGGTCAGAAGCACCGGGTAGCCGGTATCGACCGAGGCGAGAAGCCCAAAAGCCGTCACGGTCTGAAGGCCCTCGCGCGTGTTCTTGGGATGGCCGTTTACATATTTGAAACCATAGTCAATGCCATCCGAAGTGGGCATCAGTTCGATCACACCATCGCGCGAATGCGAGGCGACGCGCGGCGTCTTGTCGAACAGCGGCCAGCGCCGGAAATCCTCTTCGATATAGACGGCGATCTGCGCCATCGCCTCTTCGACGCCTTCGTCCAGGATGATCTGCATCATGTTCTCGACGCTGACGAAGGGGATCATCGAGAGGCTGGACATAAGTTTGGTCATGGTTCCACACAAGCGGCGTTAAACTGGGTTTCAAGCGGGATGGAAGGTCACAGTGACCCGACTGTCCGAAGTGATCAATAAGGCAAGGAGACCCGTCCCCGCCAGATCTGCCGCGCATAATCGTGTCGCGGAGGATCCGGGCGATCGTCGCGACGATGGCGGCGCCTGGATGTCCGCCGCCACGCGCGCGACGCTGTCCTCCGCCCGGCAGGCGCCCAAGGCATGGCGGCGGCGCCTAATTGCGCTGGCGCAAGCGGTTTCGCCTTGAACGCAGTGTCACAGGGAACGCGGAATCCGCGCCGTTTGCTTGATCGCCTTGCCCCGGGTATCACATACTTCTGTTGTCCAAGATCACGGCACAAACCGGCGGTCGGAGCCACGGGAACCGCGAGGGCCCCTGTCTCTGCGCCTCGGAAATCCGGTCACGCTGCGGGGTAAAAGTCATGCGCAAGCTCTTGAAGGGCCTTGTAATCCTGGTTGTCGTGACGGTCGCGTTCATTCCCATCGCGCGTTATGTTCTGTTCCCTCTGCCCGACATCGCGGCAAGGCCCTCCGAGCGGTCCATCCCCGCAAGTTCCGAGACAGGACTGGGAAGGCTGACCGGACAGGGAGCGAGCGGACATCCCGGGCTGTCAGGCGTCGCGCCGCTGGCCGGCGGTCTTGACGCCCTGGCCAGCCGCCTGGCCATCATCGACGCCGCCCAGGCGAGCATCGATGCGCAATATTACATCTGGCACGACGACACTTCGGGCGTTCTGCTTCTGGACGCGCTGGATCGTGCCGCGAAACGGGGCGTGCGGGTGCGGCTGCTTCTGGACGACAATGGCATACCGGGCCTTGATCCGATTCTGGCGACCCTGAATGCGCAGCCGAATTTTCATGTACGGCTGTTCAATCCCTCGACGGTGCGTCATCCAAAGATGCTGGGCTATGCGTTTGATTTCATGCGCATGAACCGCAGGATGCACAACAAGTCTCTCACCGTGGACGGCGTGGTAACCATCATCGGCGGCCGCAACATCGGCGATGAGTATTTTGAGATCGGCGAGTCCTTCTACAAGGACATGGACGCGATCTTGACCGGTGCCGTCGTTCCCGAGACGAGCGGCGTGTTCGATTCCTATTGGAACAGCGGATCGGCGTTCGCGGCCGAAACTATCATCGGCGGCACGGGAGATCGCGCCAGCTTTGACGCGCGGGTCGCCGAGGTAAAAGCAAGCGACGAGGCCGCCGCATTGTTGAGCGACCTGCACAGCACCGCAGCGCGCTATATCGAGAACAGAATTTCGCTTGAATGGACCCAGGTCCATCTGGTCGCCGATGATCCGGTCAAGGGTCAGGGCGTGGCGCAACGCGACCAGCTGATGATCATGCGCCTGGTCGAAATTCTGGGCGATGTGAAGTCGCGGCTGGATCTGGTCAGCGCCTATTTCATCCCGGGTCAGGACGGGACCGACTACTTCGCCGCCCTGGCGCGCTCTGGCAAAGCCGTCAATATCCTGACCAATGCCATGAACACGACCGATGTGCTTCTGGTCCATGCCGGTTACACGAAGTACCGCCGGGCCTTGCTGGAGGCCGGGGTGACGCTTTACGAGCTGAAGCTGCGCGGCGGGCTCAGCCCGGAATCCGAGCTTCAGCTCAATCCGCTGGGGCTTTCGGGCGCATCCCTTCACGCCAAGACGTTCGCGGTGGATGACGAACGGGTCTTCATCGGATCGTTCAACTTCGATCCGCGCTCGGCGATCCTGAACTGCGAGATGGGCGTGCTGATCGACAGCCCGGCGATGGCGCGGCAGGTGCGCGGCCTGTTCGACGGGCAGGTCGCGCGCGTCAGCTATCGCCCCGATCTGACGGCCGATGACCGCATGGTCTGGCATGAGATCGAGGCCGATGGGAAAGAGAGGATCTGGCAGCAGGAACCCGGCACAAGCTGGTTCAACCAGATCGCGCTGACCGTGGTGGGCCTGCTGCCCGTCGAATGGATGCTGTGATCGCGCGGACCATCACGACGGACCCCAGGCATCGGGTCAGCCATCGCCGCATCAAGGGTCTTCCCCCTTGATCCCAGCCACCGCCCTTTTCGCGGCGAAAGCCCCTGCGGGTTCCGCCATGGGCCACCTGGCCATCGGCTTCCCCGCGCATGCGCGATCACGTCGCTTGCGGTCGGAAGATCCCCTGCCCCGGTGGTTCACCTCTCTGCGGTCCGCGCCCAGGATCGGCGGTCAAAGGGCCGGGCTGCGGGCCGAAACAGCCATTCGCTGGTGGACAAGGAATGTGCGGATGTTAGGCCTTTCCCGCACCATGCCCCAATGCGCCAATTCGGATGGCGATCGCTGTGGCTAGCTTTACCTCATTGAATCTTGAGGTGCCCCTAGATTTGTAGACGCTTTGCGCCCTAACTTTGTGGCAAGGAGGCCGACATGGGGACGAGCAACTACAGCGATGAGTTCAAGCGTGATGCGGTGAATCAGATCCGGGTGCGTGGGTA